>FLOH01000415.1_pt1 | contig 96555 bp, 97 predicted proteins | sample 756751 | NCBI WGS metagenome assembly FLOH01 (sample SAMEA4026879, study PRJEB14308) | marine metagenome | biome: coastal water; material: water | depth 74 m
AGCGTCAGATGTGTATAAGAGACAGTACGCTTGGATGAATGTATTATCGGGGCGGAAATAACCTTGAAAGGGAAGCGGTCCCACTGGTTAACCAAAGGGGTTTTTATATGGAAAGACGGATCGATGTTATATGGGGATTCCGTTTACGCCCTTACCGGCATCCATTTGTCCCTGCCGATCTGGTTGACGAATGTGAAGGGTGAAGGCGTAAGTCAAAATCTTGAAGGAGGCTTGTCGGTTCGGTCCATGAAGCTTCCCTTCCTGCCGGAACAGGGTTTGAATATCCCCATCCAGGCTGCATCAAATCGTTTGTTCATGCCCGCTGCCACGACCCTGGCGGTTCCGGGCGGAACTGTTGGCATCGGCCCTTCCAGGATCATCGAACTGATGGGGGACTCGCCCATGGTCCAATCAGCGCTTCACTTCAAGGATCTTCAGCTGGAACCGATACTGAAAGGCATCTGGCCTCAACCGGTAAAGGGGATTGCCGAAGGCAATCTGGACCCCATCCATATTGTGGGGGGGCAGTTGCAGAGTAAAGGGGAAATAAAGGCAAACGTTTTTGATGGGGTTTTAACCCTGTCCCATGTGGGCGCGAGAGGACTCTTTACGGCCCTTCCGATTTACAGCTTGAATACCCTTTGGCATCACCTGAACCTGGCTGAAATGACTGAAGGCACCTCTTTTGGGAAAGTAGAGGGCATTTTGAATGGTCATGCAAAAAAATTGGAGGTTTCCAATGGTCAGCTGCAGCGGTTCGATCTGCTTCTTGAAACCGTCAAAACCGATGATACCCCCCAAAAAATCAGTGTAAAGGCCGTAGACAATATCGCTCGCCTCGGAGGCGGACAAAGCCCGTTTGCCGGTATGGCCGGAATATTCGTTTCCTTTTTCAAAGAATTTCCCTATGAAAAAATCGGGGTCCATGCCACACTGGAAAACGATGTGTTCAGAATTAACGGCACCATACACGAAGACGGTCGGGAATATCTGGTGAAAAGAGGTTTTTTTTCAGGGGTGGATGTGATAAATCAAAGCAAAGACAATCGGGTTGGGTTTAAAGACATGCTCAAAAGAATGAAACGGATTACCAGTTCCAAGGGGGGTCCCGTTATTCAATGAAAATCTTCCAGGGAGGTTTCACCATGAAAATCTTTAGAAGGCCTGTGTGGATGACACTGACGTTTTTTTCGTTGATGATTTTTGCCTGTGTCACCATCAACATCTATTTCCCCGCTGAACAGGTAGAATCGGTGGCGGGGGAAATCGTGGATGAAATCAGGGGGCAGCAGCCTTCGGGTGGAAAATCTCTTGATAATGAAAAGAGCAACCTTTTCAATAAAACATTTTTTGCTTTTTTTGCACCCTTGGCGCTGGCGGCCGAGCCTTTAACGGTCTCCAATCCCACCATCCGAATGCTGAAGCAGCAGATGAAAGCCCGGTATGCCCAAATGAGACCCTTCTATCAAAAGGGCGTTCTCAGGGAAGACAACAATGGATATGTTTCCCTGGCCGACACAGCCGGTCTGGACCTGAAAGAAAAACGGAATCTGAAAAGCCTGGTGGCGGCGGAAAACAATGACCGCGGAAAACTTTATGGGGAAATTGCCAAAGCCATGAAAATAGATCCCAGCCAGGTGGGCCGAATCGGTGAGATTTTCGCCAAGGAGTGGCAGAAACCGGTTCGCTGATTTTAGGGCCTCGGCAAAAAATAAATAGCCATTTCATCAGCCGGTACCCGTCTCGACCGGAAACGGCCTCGCCTCTTTCAACGGAATATCCGACGGCAGGATATCATTTGTGCATACGGCGAATCTGTTTCTCGATTACGGCTATGACTTCATCCTTTTTTATGGGTTTGGTCACATAATCATCCATTCCGGCCTCAATACATTTCTGCCGATACCCTTTCATGGCGTGGGCCGTCATGGCGACAATAGGCAGGTTCTGGAACCCTGCCTTACGGATGGCCGCCGTCGCGTCGAAACCATCCATTACCGGCATTTGGATATCCATGAAGACAAGATCAAAATCCTTCGGCTTTGCCAGCAGTTTATTGACCGCTTCTTGTCCGTTGGAAGCGATATCCACTTTAAATCCAGCCTTGGTGAGCATCATTTTGGCGAGTTTCTGATTGACCTTGTTGTCTTCCGTAATCAATATCCGTAGGGGACTTTTACCCAGGCCGCCATCCTCAGCGACCATTTGTTTACCGACGGGAAAATCAGAGGGATACCGATGGACCTCCTTTTCCGACACTTTTAAGAACCATGCCGTGAAATGAAATGTGCTTCCTTTTGAAACTTCGCTTTCCACCCAGACATATCCATCCATCATATGGGATATCTGTTTGCAGATGGACAGTCCCAGGCCCGTACCACCGTATTTTCGCGTGCTGGATCCGTCCGCCTGATGAAAGGGTTCGAAAATGGTTGCCAGTTTTTCAGCGGGGATGCCGATTCCCGTATCCCGGATGGATGTGTGGATGAGAACCCGTTCGGATGTTTCCTGATCCAGAGAAAGGGTCACCTCAATCTCGCCGGAATTCGTGAATTTGGGGGCATTCCCCATGAGGCTGATCAACACCTGGCGAAATCGCGTCTTATCTCCTTTTACGCGTGAACACACGTTCTTTGAAATATTACAGATGATTTCCACCGGCTTGTTGCTAATTCGCGGCCGAATCAGTTCGCACACATCCATAACAGTCAACTCCGGTGAAAAAACCATCTCCTCCAAACGGAATTCGCCCGCTTCAATCTTGGAAAAATCGAGGATATCATTGATCAGCGTCAGCAATGATCCGCCACTGCGTTTGATGGTATCAACAAAATCTTTCTGGGTTTCATCCAAGTGAGTTTCAACCAACATGTCGGTAAAACCGATCACAGCGTTCATGGGCGTCCGAATTTCATGGCTCATATTGGCCAGAAACTGGCTCTTGGCCTGGTTGGCTTCATCAGCCCGTTTGGCCAGTTCATTGGCTTTATCGATGGCATTGCCCAGCTCTTTGTTCATGCGGATCAGTTCCAGATTACTCTGCTCCACAGAAGACTTGGCAACGCTCAACTCATCCGCCGCACGTTTCCGCTCGGTGATTTCTTCCGTCAGTTTCTCGTTGATGCGGACAATGTCCTGAGTACGTTCCCGCACCAATTCATCCAGATGGTCCCGGTGAAGTCTTAATTCTTCGGTCGTCCGATTTTTTTCCTCAATCTCGACTTTTAGGGCCTCATTTTTCTCCTGAATTTGCTGGGTCAACTCCTCATTGCGCTCGTAAACCCATGAAAACCGTTTAATGAGATTGACTTTTTCGTCCACTTCCAGAACCAGCCCATCAGTTTTCCGGAAAATCAAGGACAAAGCGTGACTCCACGGTTTCCAGGTTCCGGGCAGTTTGTGGATTTCGGGAAATTGGTCACCCCGGCTCTGTGCAACAAGGTAGCTGATGAAATATTCCGAGGGAAGAACAAACCGCTTGATAACAATATACACAGCGGCACCCAGGATTGAAGCCAGGCCTATTACCATAACGGAGATCCCCATCCCCCCGCCGAACCCACGGGAAAAAAATGTGGGTAATAGCGTTATGTGAATCAGAAATCCCAGGACCGCAAACGAAAAGGCCAAAACAATGACCCACAAAAACACCCGCAGATCTTCCCTGAGGAAATGCAGAACCGATCCCATGGGCTTAGTAGCGGCGGGTAGTGTATCTGACTGCCGATCATTCATATTCAGTCACCATCTGGGGAATCAATGGATTGGAAATGGAACTGAAGTTTGGTGGAACCTATTTCAATCACGTCGAATTCGTTCAATACGACCTCGTTTTTCACTGCCTGGTAATTAACCTTGGGCTTGGTTAATCCCTCGACCGGCGCCAATCGGAATTCCTCACCGACCCGACGGATGACCGCAGTTGTTTTGCCCACGAAAAGGCCCTTGATCCGAATATGGTTTTCTTGAGATTTTCCGATCTTTATGGGGAAGGTAATCAGCGGAAAGCTGCGATTGGAACCATCCATGTAAGACAGAATCGCGGGTTGTCTCCGGTGGTCATCATCGGCCAGATGAGAGACGCTTCGGGCTAGTTTAGATCGATGCTCCCGGGTATCCAGGGCCATGGTCATGCGCGGGCTGAAGATTTCCGGATCCGGCGGTATGGCCTCCCCTTCTTCATAAGAGAATTCAAGCACATGGGCACCCACAGTGATAATATCACCCTGCTTGAGTGCCCGGGAGATGATGAGTTCATCGTTGATAAATGTACCGTTTCGGCTCTGCTGGTCGGTGATGTAGAAAAGACCACCTTCCACTTCAATCTCAGCGTGATGCCCGGAAACAGCCGGATCATCAATCACCAGACCGTTATCCGGCAACTCTCCGATGGTCAATACTTTATCCCTATGGAGCGAAATACGTTCAATGATTCTATTTTCCGATTTTAGCGTCAGTAACGGCATTCCCCCTCCATCCAAATCCAATCGGCTCCTGATTGTATCACCGAGCTATCTGATGGCAGCACTATATCGAAAATTCCCCGCGCTGTCGATGGTTTCCATGAATCGTTGATGCCATTTTTAAAAATGATTCCCCATAGCTCAAAAAATCATACATATATTTTTCGGTTGACGAAATTCATCTATCACAGGTAAGTTTCGAAAACATCACCGCATGCACATTGAGTGTAAAACCCGAAAATAAAAGGCCATCGGCAAAAAATGAGCTCCCTGCCGGATTCCAATCACATCGTTCACTTTTTTCTTGACCTATATCGGCTTCAGATCGGGCTCCCCGAACCCGATCCCCGGCTCATGAGTGCGCGTGCCCTCACAGATCCAAAAAATTCCAGGGAGATCACCTATGAATTGAAAGTCTCCCACAGGGGGAAAAATAACGTCCGTCGAATGAGCCTTTGCCGGCTTGGCGATGAAGTGGTCAGCAAAAGCATCTGCTACAAGGTGATATATGATGATCTCCTGGTATTGAAGATTCCGCCCGAACCGGTGGTTGATTTCGACCAGTACCTGCAAAGCATCGAATTGGAGCGCCGCATATCCAATCGGCTCAGTCCGGAGGTTGCCTGCGTCAGCCCCAGCCTTACCGCGATCCTGAAAAAAAATCCTGAATTTCGAAATAACGACGATCTGCCCCGGGATGCATACGAAAACAACATCACCCATCGCCTGAAACAATCTCCAAGTCTCCAGCAATATTTGAAAATAAGGGGAACATTTGTCCTTTTCATGAGCCTTTCCAAACACTTGTTCTTCGACCAGGTGATCAGCAAAATGCACCAGCAGGGGGAGCTCCTTAGAAATACAATTGCCGGTAGCCTCCATACCATGAATGATATTTTGGCGTTTGAAAACGCCTTTGGTGAGGGGAAAGATGACCTTTTTTTCAGTTTTGTGAATCTTCAACATCACTATCTGCTGGGTATGGATCAACTGCTCCAGCAGCATGGCAAAGACAGCAATGACATACCGGAGTACCGAAAAAAGCAGTGGATGTTCGATCAACTGGCGGGGAAAAACATCGACGATGAACGGTATCAGTTGCCGGAAGCGTTCATCCTCGGCCGAAAGCGTGTTGGAAAACGCATTTTCTCACAACAAAAGAAAGTCATTACACAGTTTATTCAACTGATACAATCCGATATCCAAAACACCCGCCTAAATCGTAACCGCAACGTCGCAGAAGGCATCATTTCCAATTTCGCGGTACTGCTGTTTCACCTTAAAGAAAAAGACACCGCCATCCGTGATCTGAAACCGGACAATATGTTTCTGGTGGGAGATTCCGATAATCCGGATATCTTCCTGGCATCCGCTCTAAACTACTCACTGGGGCTTATCGATCTGGAGACTTCCGTAAATTTCCATAAAACCGGGGCACTCGAACAGCCGATCCTGGCAGGGACCCCTTTTTTCGCCACACCTTCCCACATTTTCGAAAACCATATTCTGAAGGAAGCCTTTGGTGATGCTCCCCGCACCCTTTACCTGCAGGACTGGTTTGCCGCTGTTGGGATCATTTATAACGTCGTGACCGGTAAAACCCTGTTTGAAAAAACCGGTCAACTGCTGTGGGAGATGGTCCGGGTGCGGTCCAAGGCCATCACGAATGATGAATCACTGGAAGAGGTCCTGAAGAATACCAGTTGGGTCTTCTGGCACACGGCCTGCGCAGAATTCAAGGAAAGGATGACTTCGGAGCAATCGGTTTTCAAAAGCATATCCCTGTCCCTCGGAGCAATGGAAAGAGATATGCTAATGAAAGAAACCCTTGCTTGTGAACAGCTTCTGCAGGATCAAATAGAGCGATGTATCTTAGATCAATCCTTTTTCCAAGGGGAGAAAGCGCATAGAAGCTTATACATGGCAGGCGCGGAAAAAATTGTCGCCACTCTGGAAAAGTGGCATATCGGCAAGAACGTTCCAGAGACACCGGCAGAGATTAAAACCGACATCATCATCTTTTTGCGCGGTCTTGCGCATTTGAAAAAATCCCACGCAGCACTGGCGCAGCTACGCCCGCTATTTCAAGAAAATAATACTGAAATAACCGCCCAGCACCTCATTGTTCAGCTGTTCCATCTGGTATTTTTTTTCATGTACCGCCCGGAATGGAGCAACCGGAAACACCCGAAATCCTTTTGATCTTACATAGTCGGCAATATCCTTTTTTCCCGGTTACCGGTAAAGCTCAGGCCGCCTTTTGGGAAGAAAATATTTCATTCGGTGTTGCCTGATGCTTTTCAGGGTTTCGCCTTTCAGCACCGCAAAGAGGACTTTTTCCTCTTTTCCCCGGAACCCCTTCATTAACCTGCCGTCAGGCCCCAGCACCAGGGCAACCCCGGGGAACGAAAGCCCTCCACCATTTCCTCCCACCGGGTTAACGGCCGCCACAAAAACGCCGTTATCAAAGGCCCGGGCAGGAAGGTGTCGCATCCAGCTTTCAAATTTTTCCGCGGGGTCATTTCGGGGAGATGCGTGGGGTATCAGCAGCAGATCGGCGCCCGAGAGGGCCATTTTCGTACTGATCTCCGGAAAATGCGCTTCATAACAGAGTTGCAGACCGAAACACCAGCCCCCGTAATCAAACACCCCAATGGCATCTCCGGCCCCATAATTTTCGCTCTCGGTGGGCGACAGGTGGGTCTTTCGGTATATACCTATGAGACCTTCGGGGCCGGTGATCAGTTGCGCGATGTAGGGGGTTTTCCCCCCGGTATTTTCAATTAACCCGACGATCAACACCATTTTCATATCCCGGCCCATTTGAATCAAACGATCCATGATGTGGGCAGTGTCTTGGGCACTACAATACTTCTCGGGCTCTTTCAGCGCATAGCCGGTGGCAGCGGTTTCGGGAAAGCAGATCATATGAGCGCCCTCCCGAGCCGCCGTTTCCACAAACTGCGCAATCCGACCCAGGTTCCCGGCTATATCACCCAGGACGGAATGCATGCACACAATGGCAATTTTAAGATCAATCATCCGTTTCGGTTTTCCGGTCTCAGAGAACGAACCGCCTTACCGGCCCGCCACATCTCAGAGTCCCCGATTTCCGTGAGTTCCTGATTCAATCGGTCTCGATAGTCGTCCCGGCTGTTGGCTTCCAGAACAATCCGGGCTTCCTCTCCGGATTTGACGCTTTCATAGAGTTCGTCAAATACGGGAACCACCGCTTCTTTGAATTTTCCACTCCAGTCCAGCGCCCCCCGTTGAGCAGTGGTGCTACAGTTTCCAAACATCCAGTCCATGCCATTTTCAGCCACCAGTCGTATAAGGCTCTGGGTCAGCTCTTCTACGGTTTCGTTGAATGCCTCACTGGGACTATGGCCATTTTTGCGCAAAATGTCATACTGAGCTTCCATAACACCTGCCAGGCACCCCATCAACACCCCCCGTTCACCGGTCAAATCACTGTACACCTCTTTTTCGAAGGTGGTGGGGAACAAATAGCCGGAACCGATGGCCACACCCAGAGCCAGGGTTCTCTCCTTGGCGCGACCCGTATGGTCCTGAAATATGGCATAGCTGGAGTTGATACCGCTGCCGGCCAGAAAATTCCTGCGAACCGTTTTCCCGGACCCTTTGGGGGCCACCAGTATCACATCCACATCTTCAGGGGGAACGATACCCGTCTGCTCCTTGTAGGTAATCCCAAAACCGTGAGAAAAATAAAGTGCATCTCCCGGGTTCAAACAAGCCTTGATTCCGGGCCAGGTAGCAACCTGACCCGCATCGGACACCAGATACTGGATCACGGTGGCACGCTTTGCGGCCTCTTCCAGTGAAAACAGCGTTTCCCCCGGAACAAAGCCATCCGCAACTGCCCGGTCCCAGGATGGACTCCCTTCGCGCTGACCCACAATCACCTTGAAACCGTTATCTTTCATGTTCAGGGCCTGACCCGGTCCCTGCACTCCGTATCCCAGAACGGCAATGGTTTCATTTTCCAGAACCTTTTGTGCTTTTAGAAGGGTGAATTCCTCTGAGGTAATCACCTCTTCAATCGTGCCGCCAAAATCAATCTTCGCCATTTTTATGACTCCTTATTTTCTTTTTTCACGAGGCAGTGCAATGGTACCCGTCCTCGCAATTTCTTTAATGCCCATGGGCTTCAACAAGCCCAGGATGGCATCGATTTTTTCCAGATCCCCGGTTACCTCCAGGGTATAGTATTCCGATCCCACGTCCACCACTCTTCCTCTGAAAATATCCGTGATCCTCAGAATTTCAGCCCGATGTTCGGGTTTGGCCCTGACCTTAATCAGCGCCAGGTCCCGTTGAACGAAGGGCGTATCGGAAAAGTCCACCACCTTGATGACATTGATCAGTTTGTTTAATTGTTTTTGGATCTGTTCAATGACACCCATATCTCCGCATGTTACCAATGTAATTCTTGACACATCGGCCTCCGCGGTTTCAGCCACGCAGAGGCTTTCAATATTGAACCCCCTGCCGCTGAAAAGCCCTGCAATCCGGGCCAAAACACCGGGCTGGTTTTCCACCATCAGAGACAGGATGTGTTTTTCCGATCTATCTTGATTCATGTGTTCTCTCCAGATGCCAACGGCTAACCGCTAACAGCTTTTTATACCAACAACATTTCAGTAATGGGCGCACCCGCCGGAACCATGGGGTAAACATTTTCCTCTTTTTCCACCTTAAATTCCATAATCACGGTACGGCAGGTGGAAAGCCCCTCACGAAGAACCGGCTCAACCTCCTCGGGTCGGGTGGCACGCAGCCCCACAGCACCATAGGCTTCTGCCAGCTTCAGAAAATCAGGCGCGTGGTCCATGCAGGTTCCGGCGTAGCATTTGTCGTAGAAGAGTTCCTGCCACTGTCTTACCATCCCCAGGTAACCGTTGTTGAGAATCACGACCTTGATGGGAAGCCCGTACTGAACCGCTGTTGCCAACTCCTGGATATTCATCTGAATGCTACCGTCACCGGCAATATCCACCACCAGCTTGTCCGGGCACGCCATTTGAGCACCAATGGCAGCCGGTAACCCGAACCCCATACAACCCAAGCCCCCCGAAGTAATAAAACAGTTGGGTCGGTCAAAATGGTAATACTGGGCCGCCCACATCTGGTTTTGCCCCACTTCCGTGGTGATAATGGCTTCTCCTTTTGTGAGCCGGTGGAGAGTCTCAACCACATATTGGGGCTTGATCACATCCTTCTGATGATAATCCAGCTTTTTGGTGCTCTTCCACTCCTCGATTTGATCAAACCAAGCTCCGCGCGACCCATTGAAAACGTCTTTCGCCTGGGCCTTTATCAGCTCGTTCAGCATTTCCAGTGTCTGTTTGCAATCACCCACAACAGGAATGGCCACGGGGATATTCTTTCGAATGGAGGTGGGATCGATATCAATGTGAACAATTTTGGCCCTCTGAGCAAAGGCATCTATTTTACCGGTTACCCGATCATCGAAACGAACGCCTATGGCAATCATCAGATCGCAGTTTCCAGATGCCATATTGGCCCGATAGGTGCCATGCATGCCGATCATGCCCAGCCATTTGGGTGTATCCGTGGGAAACGCCCCCAAGCCCATGAGGGTCGTTGTCACCGGGGATCCAATCGCTTCAGCAAACTCACGCAATGCCGGAGCCCCTTTAGAAAGGATGACGCCACCGCCCGCCAGGATCAACGGTTTTTTGGCCTTCTTGATCAACGCCACCACTTTACCCAACTGTCGCTCATTGGGTTTGTAATTGGGTTGATACGATTTCAGTTTGATGGGTTTGGCCGGTTTCAAATCCGTTTGAGAGGACATCATGTCCTTTGGAAGATCCACCAGCACCGGACCCGGCCGACCACTTCTGGCAATATGGAATGCCTCTCGAATGGTTCCGGCCAGATCCTCAATCTTTGTAACCAGATAGTTGTGTTTGGTGCATGGCCGGGTAATCCCAACAATATCGACCTCTTGAAACGCATCGTTTCCAATCAGCCAGGTGGGCACCTGCCCCGTAAACAGGACAAGGGGGATTGAATCCGCATGGGCCGTGGCAATGCCACTGACCGTATTGGTGGCGCCCGGTCCGGACGTTACCAGGCAGACGCCTACCTTGCCGGAAGCTCTGGCATATCCATCGGCCGCATGGACAGCCCCCTGTTCATGACGAACCAGGATATGCTTAAAGTCGGTTTTCACCAGAGCATCGTAAATATCGATAACGGCCGCCCCGGGATAACCGAAAATGGTATCCACCCCTTCATCTTTCAAGGCTTTTAAAAATATTTCAGTTCCTGTGAGTTTAATGGTAACACCCCCTTTTGTAGGGGCGAATAATTATTCGCCCGTACTCAGAAAAATCATTTTGAATTCTGAGCCTGCTGTTGTTTTATGTATGGTACCAAACCGCCGCATTCCACCATCTCTCTCATGAAAGGCGGCAGGGGCATGGCCTTGATAACCTTCCCCTCTGTTTCGTTTTGAATCTCCCCTGAAGCGAGATCGACGCTGATTTCGACGCCTTCCTCAATAAGATCGTGTGCCTCCGGCGCCTCCAGGATGGGGAGACCGATATTAAACGCGTTTCGATAAAAAATCCTGGCAAAGCTCTTGGCGATGACACAGTGGATACCCGCCGCCTTGATGGCAATGGGCGCATGTTCTCTTGAAGACCCGCAGCCGAAATTTTCACCGGCAACGATGATCCCCCCGGATTTCGCCTTGACTGCAAAATCGGGCCTCAGGTCCGCAAAACAGTTTTTTGCCAATTCATCTTCATCCGATACATTTAAGAATCTTGCGGGGATAATCAAATCCGTGTCGATATGGTCCCCGAATTTCCAGACCCTGCCTTTCAGTTTCATATGATGTATTACCCTCCAAAACAATGGGGCCAAAAAAAATAAAAAATTAGATCTCTTCCGGGCTGCCGATTCTGCCCAAAATCGCCGAGGCGGCTGCCACAGCAGGGCTGGCCAGATAAACCTCACTCTCGCTGTGGCCCATACGGCCGATAAAATTCCGGTTGGTGGTGGACAGGGCCTTTTCCCCTTTGGCCAGGACTCCCAGGTGTCCACCCAGGCATGGGCCGCAACTGGGGGGACCGATGACCGCACCGGCATCCAGCAATATTTCAAAAATCCCTTCTTTCATGGCCGCTTTGTAGATGGCGGGAGAACCCGGAATGACAATCAACCGGGTTTTTTTCGCGGCGGTGTGTCCTTTCAGAATGCCGGCCGCAACCCTTAGGTCTTCCATTCTCCCATTGGTGCAAGAACCGATAAAAACCTGGTCCAGAGGCACCGGGTCCACGGAAGATACCGGCAAGACATTGTCCGGAGAGTGGGGGCAGGCTACCTGGGGTTCAATTTCACCCACATCAATTTCAAATACCTCATCATATTGTGCGTCAATATCGCTTTTCAAATATACCCCTTCCCGGTCTGTCCTTCCTTCCAGATAGGATCGCAGCTGATCATCGGGTTCAAAAATGCCGTTCTTGGCCCCTGCTTCCACCGCCATATTGGCCATGGTAAACCGATCATCCATATGGAGATCCGCAATGGTACTTCCCGTAAATTCCAGGGTCTTGTAACGGGCGCCCTGAACCCCCAGCCGACCAATGGTGAATAAAATAAGGTCTTTACCGCTAATCCATGGGCCCAATTTACCCTCATACACCACCTTAATGGCCTCGGGGACTTTGAGCCAGGTCTTACCGGTGGCCATAATGGCCCCCAGATCGGTACTGCCGACGCCTGCGGAAAAAGCACCCATGGCCCCATAGGTACAAGTATGGCTGTCCGCTCCGATGACAAGATCCCCCGGAACCACCAGGCCCTTTTCCGGCAGAATCACATGCTCTATCCCTGCTTCGCCGACCTTGAAATAGTGCTTGATACCATATTGATAGGCGAATTCCTCCATGATTTTAGCCTGCTGGGCGGAAGGGATGTCCTTGTTGGGAACAAAGTGATCCGGCACAAGAGCGACTTTTTCCCGGTCGAAAACCGAGGTAGCACCCAGTTCATGGAATACCTTAATGGCCAGAGGGGCCGTGATGTCGTTGGCCAGGGCCAGATCCACCTGAACCTGGACAAGCTCTCCCGGACGAACAGTTGTCTTCCCCGCATGGGCCGCGAGAATTTTTTCCGTTATTGTCATGCTCATTTAATCTTTACCTCCTGAATTTGGCTATCAGCCATTAGCGGTTAGCCTTGTAATGGTAGATCCCGTGCATTACGCACCATTTAATCGGATTATCGACCGAGTTCCCCAATGCGTTGGAGTTCTAAGCCAACAGCTAATAGCTAACAGCTTCATTAGGAGACAACCTGGGATTCTGCTTAATATTTTCCAAACGGTTCAATCCGTTGACAAAGGCTTTTGCACTGGCAGTAATAATATCGGAATCGGTGCCCTTGCCCAAAACCACGAATCCATTCTCCTGAAGTCGTGCCGTCACTTCTCCCTGAGCATCCATGCCGCCGGTGATGGCGTTTACGGAAAACCGCATCAGTTTGGCGTTACTCCCCGTCATTTTGACAATGGTATTAAAAGTTGCGTCGATGGGCCCCACACCAAAACCGGCACTCTGGGCCTCTTCATCATTGATTTTCAATTTCACGGTGGCTGTGGGAACCGCTACGGTGCCGCTGACCACATTCAGGTAGAGGAGTTCGTAAATATCCGGAACCCGCAGGATTTCTTCCGCCACCAGCGCTTCAATATCTTCTTCCAGGATCTCTTTTCGCTTGTCCGCCAACAGTTTGAATTTTGCAAAAAGGGCGTTTAAATCCTCCCTGGATAATTCATATCCCATTTGACGCAGTTTGTCCTGAAAAGCGTGTCGCCCCGAGTGTTTTCCGATGACCATGCGGTTGCCGGAAAGGCCCACCGTATCCGGGCTCATGATTTCATAGGTCATGGGATTCTTGAGTACACCGTCCTGATGGATGCCCGCTTCATGGGCAAAGGCGTTCGCACCCACAATGGCTTTGTTGGGTTGTACCACAATGCCGGTGATCATGGAGATCAGACGACTGGTGGGATGAATCTCCTGGGTTTTGATACCGAAATCCAGAGCCATTTGATCCTGGCGGGTAAAAAGGGTCATCACAATTTCTTCCAGGGACGTATTCCCGGCCCGCTCACCGATACCGTTGATGGTCACCTCCACCTGACGAGCGCCGGCCCTTATGCCCGCCAGGGTATTGGCCGTGGCCAGCCCCAGATCATTGTGGCAATGGACACTCATGACAGCCTGATGGATATTGGGTGTGTGCGCCCGCACATATCTCACCAGTTCACCAAATTCTTCAGGCACGGTATACCCCACCGTATCGGGCAGGTTGACGGTGGTAGCACCAGCCGCAATGGCCGCCTCAAATACGCGGCATAGAAAATCCCGATCCGAGCGGGTGCCGTCTTCCGTTGAGAATTCAACGCTGTCACACAGGCTTTTTGCATATTTGACACTTTCCACCGCTTCACCAATAACCTCCTTAGGGGTCATTTTAAGCTTGTATTTCATGTGGATATCGGATGTGGCGATAAAGGTGTGAATCCTGGGATGGGCCGCATCCCGGACTGCCGCCCATGCCTGATCGATATCGTTTTTAGCCGTCCTGGCAAGTCCTGCGATTTCAACGTTCCTGATTTTATTGGCAATCATCTGAACCGATTCAAAATCGCCGGGGGATGAAGCAGGAAAACCTGCCTCCATCACATCAACCCCCAGTCTTTCCAACTGGCTGGCAATCCGGAGTTTTTCGGCGCTGTTCATGCTGGCGCCGGGGGATTGTTCCCCATCCCTCAAAGTGGTATCGAAAAAAATAACGCGTTCTTCCATTATTGCTTCTCCTTATGACGAAGTTTCTGAACCTTTCAGTAATTTGTACTGCACGCTGTCTACCAGGGCCTGCCAGCTGGCCTCGATGACGTTTTCCGATACACCGATGGTGGACCAGATCTCTCGGGCGTCCCTGGATTCAATCTGGACCCGCACTTTGGCTGCCGTGGCGCCGCCCCCATCAATGACGCGTACTTTAAAATCCACCAGGGCCATTTCATTGATCTCGGGAAAGAATTTGGTGAGCGCTTTTCTGAGGGCATTGTCAAGAGCGTTGACCGGGCCTTCACCTTCGGCAGCCGTAATCTCGTACTCATCCCCCACTGCAATTTTGATGGTCGCCTGTGACGAACTGCATTTATCACGATCCTTTTCAGTGGTCACCCGCAATGATTCCAGGACAAATGGTTCTTTAAACTGACCCGTCACCTTCTTGATCAGCAATTCCAGGGACCCTTCAGCCGCATCGAACTGGTAGCCTTCATCTTCCAAACGCTTGATTTCACGGACAATATTTTCACTATCAAAACCGTTTCCGCCCAATTCAATGCCCATTTCGCAGGACTTGAAATCGATGTTGCTCTTGCCTGACAGATCCGACACCAGAACGCGGCGACGGTTGCCCACCTGTTCGGGGGAAATGTGTTCATAGGCCTCCGGGAGCTTCGCCACGGCGCTCACATGCACCCCGCCCTTGTGGGCAAATGCGCTTTTTCCCACAAATGGCCGTTGATTCCGAGGGGGAATATTGGCAACTTCACTCACAAACCGCGAAAGTTCGGTCAATTGCCCCACGCTTTTTTCGGAAACGCATTGCGCGCCCAGCTTAAAATGAAGGTTCCCCACAACGCTTATGAGATCTACATTTCCACAGCGTTCCCCATAGCCGTTGATGGTGCCCTGAACCATACTTGCCCCTTCCTGAACCGATACCAGGGAATTTGCAAGCGCCAGACCGCAGTCATTGTGGGTGTGAATCCCCAGCTTCGTCTGACACCGGAGGTTGACCTGTTTCATGATGGCGCTCACTTCATGGGGCATACTGCCGCCATTGGTATCGCACAAAACGATAAAATCGGCGCCCCCCACTTCAGCGGCGTAAATAGCTTTAAGGGCGTATTCGGGATTGTTTTTGTATCCGTCAAAAAAATGTTCCGCATCGAAAATAACCTGGCGACCCTGCTTCTTCAGATACTTTACCGAGTCTTCGATCATCAATAGGTTTTCATCCAGGGAAACACCCAGAATCCGGGTGGCGTGAAGGTCCCAGCTTTTTCCGAATATGGTGACGGTGTCCGTTTCGGTTTTGAGAAGGGCACGGATATTATTGTCTTCCTCCGGGCGTATGTTGGCGTGACGGGTGCAGCTAAATGACGTCAGACGGGCGTTCTTGAAATCGACCTGTTTTGCCATTTCAAAAAAACGCTCGTCTTTCGGGTTGCTTCCAGGCCATCCTCCCTCAATATAATGAACCCCGAATTCATCCAATTTTCTGGCAATTCTCAGTTTATCTTCCGCCGAAAGGTTCACTTCTTCGCCCTGAGTTCCATCCCGAAGGGTGGTGTCGTAGATGAGGATTTCTTTTGCCATGGTCTTTCTCCACATGTATTCCGAATCAAAAACCCTGAATTCCCATTTTTTCCAAAAAAAAACCGTTATCAGGAAGACCTGATAACGGTTTGGGGAAAATCTGTTTGGGTTGCTACGTCATTATCAGGTCGTGGGTTTTGGGTGTCCCAACCAAAAGGAGTAGGAGCAACAAGGATACGGAGACCCCTGCTGCGTTGATAATGGCGATAATGTTGTTGGGTATTGAAATCATTTTGGATACTATTTTTAAAAAATCAGGTTATTTATTTGCGTAAGCTGCGTATTTTGGATCAGCACGGTCCATTTGTCAAGCATTTTTTTCCGCCTTGAGCATCCTTCTACTCAGAAATTGAGATTGACAAGAAAAAATCTTTCCCTATGGCGCTTCTATCTGTTGAAAATTCCGGGGACACAATACAAAATTATTGGGCCACAACATTATGAAAAGAACAGGAATTGTCAATTCTATAATTTTAAGGATGTCCCACGATTTCCCAACTTGTTTGGTTGGCGCAATCGCTCGAACAGCCACATGTTGACTAAGGTTTCCGGCAAAATCCCACGTGTGCGGGCCTGCGCTTCAACCTTAAAATAAATTTCAGGGTCAATCGTTATTCGTCGTCGGCGCTGGGCCCTGACATCGAACTCAACCTCATGTGTTTGGTCCCAGTGGTCGGCAAGGCTGTGGCTGTCCCAGAAATTTCCGATCTCTTCCAGAGTGCTCGCTTCTGAAATGGTGGTAGGCCCTGTTTTTTCATCTTTTTTCATAACGTTTACGCTCCCTTTTGTCCATATCCCGCGCACTCACTACGAGTGCGGCGTTACCGTTTTTAAGGATAAAAAATACCATCAGATAACGCCCTGCATCTGTTTGAGCATAAGCAGAATATACGTCTTCTCCTTTCCTGTACCCTGATTCAACAAAGCGAAAATGCGGCGCGTTGAAGAATATCTCTTCGACTTCGTCTTGCGTAACATGGTGTTTGGCATATATCTTCTCAATAAAATCGGGGAGCCAGATAAAGTCATCAATATGCATAATGGGCTTCCGTTTTCAAGATTTGTTTCAGATAGCTTCAGAAAAAACGACGGTAGTAAATATAGCATAGGATTCGGCATGAAACAATAATCGTTTTTGAAATATCCAAACCCCGTTAAGAATTCTGCCGTCCCTACGGGACTGATTTCGTTTACTTGGATCCATCCCGACAATGAATTGTCGGGCTATTTTCAGATGTCCCTATGGGACGGGAAAAAGGGATTGGTTATCGGATAAGTCTGGCACACCCTTAAAATCCTTCCTGATTTTGGTCGATGAAAACAGAATCCGTTTGACAAAAGCAGGGAATCTATGGTGTCATTTAATTTTGTCATTGAGGCTTTTTCGTTGGCGTAGCCCGAGCCGCCCGAGAGGTAATATGGGATCATAAAAATGAAAATTCTACTCATATACCCCCCGTTTCTTGAAGCGAGGGTCCACGTGGAAGAGATCAGTGCCCCGCCTTTAGGCCTATACTATGTGGGAGCCCTGTTGAAGGAAAAGGATTACCATGTGGAAATCCTGAACTGGGCTCACATGGGCAATGCTTCAGACTTCATGGCCCAGATCCTCAAGGAAAAAAAACCGGACATTATTGGGTTTTCGATCCTTCAAGCCAATCGATGGGGGGCTCTCGAAATTGCAAAGACCGCAAAGGCGATCAACCCGGACGTTACGGTTGTTTTTGGCGGTATCGGGGCCACCTTTTTGTGGAAGCATTTCCTTACCCATTTCAATGCGGTGGACTTTTGTGTCCTGGGAGAAGGGGAATACCCTTTTTTGAAGCTGATTCGGGCCATTGAAAAAGGGAACCCTAAAAACTTTAAGTCCATCAAGGGAATCGCCTTTAGAACCCAAGGGCGGCCAATGAAAACAGGCCGGCCACACCCCATCAAAAATCTGGATGATCTGCCCATCCCATCAAAATTCTTCAACTATCAACATGTGGCTTTCACCCGCGGTTGCCCCGGCAACTGCACCTTTTGCGGCTCGCCCCGATTCTGGGGTCGCAGAGTACGGTTTCATTCTGCCGAATATTTCGTCAAACAGCTGGAACACCTATATGAACAGGGTACCAAATTCTTCTATTTCTCAGATGATACATTCCTGATCAACAAGACCAGGGTCCTTGATATCTGCAAGAAAATTATTGAAAGGAATTTAAAAATATCATGGTTTGCCATCTCCAGGGTGGATCTCGTTGACAAAGAAGTCCTTCACTGGATGAGATTGGCCGGATGCACACAAATCAGTTACGGCGTTGAGAGCGGTTCCGAAAAAATAAGGCATTTTCTGAACAAGAACATTCAGTCAGAACAGATCAAAAAAGCGTTTTTGTTGACCACCCGCTACGGGATTCTGGCGCGTGCCTACTTCATTTACGGCTCCCCGGGTGAAAACCGGCATACCATACAGGAAACCATTGACCTCATACACGAAATAAAACCCCTTAGCGCCATTTTTTACATTCTGGATATTTTCCCCGGAACAACCCTGTATGACATGTATTTAAAACAATCGGGCCTCACCGATGACATATGGCTCCAGAAAATTGAAGATATCCTCTATTTTGAAACGGACCCCCATTTAACAGAAGAAATGATCCTCACCTTTGGCAAAAAGCTGCGGACCGCCTTCCACGAGGCCCTGCCCGACTTTACAAGGGACATTGAGCTCACGGAAAAAGAGGCCTTCCGTGAATTTAACGCTGATTTTCTCTCCAGGCTGGCCATGACCTTCAGCCATGGGGACTATGCGAAAATTGAACATATCCCCAACAAAAAAGAAACAGCAAAGAACCTATACGGTAGATCCCTGGATTATGCACCAAACGATCGTGCTTATCTGGGGTTGGGCATGATTAAGCAGCAAGAAAAGGCTTTCAGGGAGTCCATCACCCTTCTTGATGAAGGGATACGGCTGTTTCCTGAAAATGACCAACTGAAGCTCTGCCAGGGGATCAACCATATGAACCTGGGGGAATTTAAAAGTGCACTGGGGTGTTTCCAGGGGATTCGGGATTCGAATCAAGCGGAACCCTATATAAAGGAGTGTTGGAAGGTGCTTGAAACCATAGATAATAATCTGACACTTTTTACCTGAAACCTGTTTCCTCAGGACCTCAGGTTACAGTTTCTCAAGCCTGTACCGCAGGGAACGCAGGTTGATGTTCAAAAGATTCGCCGCGCGCTGTTTTGAGCCTTTGGCCATTTCCATTGCCTGCATCACATAACCCTTTTCAATTTCCGCCATGACCTTGTCCAATTGAATGCCGTTTGAGTTCAGAGTCCTCTTCAGACTTATTTCCGTGGGTTCGCCCCCCATGCGCAGGTTTGATAAGGTCAGACTCCCCGGCAGGACAATATTTGAAGTCTCCAGTGCCACGCTTCGCTCTACAATATTCTCCAATTCCCTTACATTACCGGGAAATGAATATTTCTGCAGGATGCTCATGGCATAAGCGGATATCTTACCGATATCTTTTTTCATCTCCAGGGAATATTTTTCGAGAAAATGCTGGGCCAACAACGAAATATCACCGTCCCTTTCCCTCAAAGGCGGGAGATCAAGGGGAATCACATTTAACCGGAAATAGAGATCCTCTCTGAAATTACCAGCAATCACTTCTGTTTCAAGATCTTTGTTGGTGGCTGCGATGAAACGAACATCCACCACTTTCACATCCGTTCCGCCAACGGCCGTAAAAGTCCGATCTTGAATGACCCGCAACAACTTTACCTGGATCACCGGTGAAAGTTCACCGATCTCATCTAAAAAAACCGTCCCCCCATCAGCAACACCAAACAATCCTTCTTTATCGGCCGTGGCACCGGTGAAAGCCCCCTTTTTAAAACCGAAAAGCTCACTTTCAATGAGGTTTTCGGGGATGCCTGCACAATTGATGACCACAATGGGCCTGTCCCTGCGATCGCTCAACTCATGGATAGCCCGTGCCACCAATTCTTTTCCGGTGCCGCTTTCACCGGTAATTAAAATATTGGTCTTCGTTCCCGAAACCCGCTGGATAAGATCATACACTTTACGCATCTGCGGGCTTTCACCGATCAAGGAACCAAAATGAAGTCTCTCTTTTGTGGGCGAAGCATCGACCTGAATGGCCGATTGGGAGGATTTCAATGCTTCAGAGATAATACGTTTGAAATCATAGACCTTGAACGGTTTGGGAATATAGTCATAGGCCCCCTCTTTCATGGCCTCGACGGCGGTTTCAGCCGTGGCAAAAGCGGAAATTAAGACAACAACGGTAGAGGGGTTGACTTCTTTTACTTTTCTCAAAACCCCCAATCCATCAATGGTTTTCATTCGAATATCGGTAATGACAAGATCAAAGACGTTTTTTTCCAGAACCCGGAAGGCTTCTTCTCCGTCTCTGGCGGAAACAACACGATAACCCTCTTTGGTCAACATGATATCCAGAAACTCTCGCATGCTCTTTTCATCATCAACCACAAGGATCTTAGGCGTCTCGCTGATAGACAATCTTCCCTCCAACCATTGTCAAGTCGCATCGCCCTTTCAGCATTCGTCCAAGGAAAGGCGAATTCTTGCTTTTAGAAAGAATATCTTTTTCTTCGAAACGATATTCACATGCCATATCAATAATGGCAAGATCTGCATTTGCCCCTTCTTTTATTTCGCCGCCGGGAATACCTAAGATAGCCGCTCCTTTGGATGAAAGTTTTGAAATGGCATCCGGCAGGGTAATAATCCCATCTCTTACCAGTTCCAAAGTTAGCGGAAGGGCCGTTTGAAGCCCAATCATACCGAATGCCGCTTTGTCGAATTCCACATCCTTTTCAAGACTGTCGTGGGGGGCATGGTCAGTAGCAATCACATCAATAGTACCGTCAGCGAGTCCTCTTTTGATTTCCGCCACATCTTTCGACGTCCTCAGTGGCGGATTAACTTTATAGCGCGTATCATATCCCACCAGAGATTCATGATCCAGAGTGAAATAGTGTGGCGTGGTTTCAGCAGTCACCGGTAGGCCTTCTTCTTTGGCGCGACGTACCAATTCAACAGAAACACCGGTGCTGACATGTGCGATATGGACGGGACACCGGGTCAGGCGGGCAAGTGAAATTTCCCTGTAAACCAAGATATCTTCGCTGGAACCTGATATCCCCGGCAAACCGATCCGGGTTGAAATTTCACCTTCATGCATGACCCCGCCTTTGGACAGATTAAGGTCTTCACAATGGGAAATCACGGTCAATCCACAATAATGGGCGTATTCAAGGGCCCGTCGCATCAGTTCACTGTTAACAACGGGGGACCCATCGTCTGAAACACCCACAGCACCCGCGGCGGCCAGCTCGCAAAAATCAACCAGAGATTCGCCCTTCTGTCCTTTTGATATGGTGGCGATGGGATAAACTGCTGCTGCCCCGGCTTTCCGACCCTGTTCAATAATGAATTCCGTCACCGCACGACAATCGTTGGGGGGAGCGGTGTTGGGCATACAGGCGATGGCGGAATAGCCTCCGGCTGCGGCGGCCATTGCACCACTGGCGATGGTTTCTTTATATTCGAACCCCGGCTCCCTTAGATGAACATGCATATCCACCAGACCAGGAACAATCACCTTGCCTGATGCATCAATAGTCTCTGAAATCGTTGATGTATTCCTTAAAGCCCCTTTTCGCAAAACGCGAGAAATCTTGCCATTCTCGATGATCAAATCTTTTTCATCAACCGTACCCGAATAAGGATTGACAACCTCGCCCCCTTTAATCAACGTTATCACTCTTAGCGCCTCCGATCAAAAGATAAAGCACCGCCATCCGCACGGCAACGCCATTGGCCACCTGGTCAAGAATAACGGAATAAGGCCCGTCTGCAACACCATTGGATATCTCAACACCACGATTTAGAGGACCGGGATGCATCACAATCACGTCATTTTTAGCACCTTTAAGCAAATTTTCGTTGAGGCAGAAATAGGTGCCGTACTCTCGAATGCTGGGAAAAAGAAGTTTACTTTGCCGCTCAAATTGAACCCGCAACAGCATAATCACATCGCAATCTTTCACGGCAAGTGCCGGATCATTGATAACGGAGACACCCATGGCCTCAATCCCTTTGGGAATAAGGGTCGGCGGCCCGGCTACGGTAACATGGGCACCCATCTTGAGAAGACCGATCATATCAGATCTGGCCACCCGGCTATGGGCAATATCGCCAATAATGACAACTTTCAGACCCTCAATACGGCCCTTTTTCTCCCGGATGGTGTAAAGATCAAGAAGGGCCTGGGTCGGATGCTCATTGATACCGTCACCTGCATTGATAACAGAGGCTCTTAACTCATTGGCAAAGACATAGGGTGCGCCACTTGAGGAGTGCCGCAAAACAATAACATCCGGATTCATAGCCTGGAGGTTCCTAGCGGTATCCAGAAGCGTTTCGCCTTTAACCATGCTGCTGGTTGAAGCTGAAATGCTGAAAGTGTCAGCACTCAGTCTTTTTGCGGCAATTTCAAATGATGACCTTGTCCGGGTGCTGGCCTCGTAGAAAAAATTAACAACACTCTTGCCCCTAAGTGTAGGTGCTTTTTTGATATCCCTCGTAGAAATTGACTTAAGGGACTCAGCAGTATCCAGAATCAACCCAATGTCGGCAGCTGACAATGCCTCCATACCGAGAAGGTCTTTATGCTCGAATTTCCTCACAGTAAACCCCCGAAAAAAACCCTCTTGCCCGAATCGGACAAGAGGGTTTCAATTGTTTCTCCCGCTTGGTTTCATAACCTGTCTTTAGCAAAACGATTGCTAGCCGTCTTTATACAGTGAACAAACGCTTTTATTATGAAATTCGAAATGTTGAAAAAAGATTTTCATTGATTATCTAAAAATCCTTTTTACAATCAGTTCTTTGCAGCTGCCTCCCCTTCTTCGTTAGCCAGAAGCTGTACGACCGAAATGGAAGCGCCATCTCCTTTTCGAAAGCCCTTTTTGATAATTCTAAGATATCCACCCTGCCGGTTCAAATACCGATCTTTCAATTGATCGAAAAGCCTGTGGGTGACTTCTTTATCCTGCATATAGCTAAGGGCCTGACGCCGCGCATGAAGATCGCCTCTCTTTGCAAGCGTTATCATCTTTTCAGCTATCGGCCTGATCGCTTTGGCTTTGGCGTCAGTGGTTTCTATCTGCTCATATTTGAAAAGCGACGTGACCATGTTCCTAAACATCGCCCTGCGGTGACTCGTATTCCGCCCTAACTGATTTCCAGCCTTCCTGTGCCTCATCGATTTGTCCCCTATTCCTGATCCTTTATGTCACCTTTTTCTTCTTCTGTCACATCGTCCTCCTGTTCGGAGGAATTAACATCTTCCGTCACGACCGCAGGCTCGGAAATTCCCTCCATCGCAGGAGCTATCTCTTTCTCGTCGGGTGAATCCGTTTCTTCCCCCTCATCATCAATCTCACCGGTGGGCGGAAAAAAAGATAGTTTCATTCCAAGAGAAAGCCCCATATCTGACAATATGGCCTTAATTTCGTTCAGCGATTTCCGTCCAAAATTCTTAGTCTTAAGCATTTCCGCATCTGTTTTTTGAACTAGTTCGCCAATAAGATTTATTTTTGCATTTTGCAGACAATTGGCAGACCGAACAGATAATTCAAGATCCGAAACCGGACGATAAAGATTTTCGTTGACTTCTTCATCCTGGCTGATTTCTTCTTCTTCAACAGGCTCTACTTCTTCTTCGAAATTAATAAACGGGTTCATCTGTTCCTTGAGGATCTTGGCTGCAAATGCAACCGCGTCTTCAGGAAAAACGCTGCCGTCAGTCCAGATCTCCAAAGTAAGCTTGTCATAATCGGTGACTTGACCGACTCTCGAATTGGTGACCACGTAATTTACTTTTTTAACACATGAAAATGCGGCATCAATGGTTATAACACCAATGGGGGTATTCTCGTCCTTTATTTTTTCAGCAGGAACATACCCCTTGCCCATCCTGACCACCATTTCCATATCCAATTTGCCTTCTTTGTTCAAGGTGGCAATGTGTTGATCGGGTTCAAGTATCTCGACAAAACCGTCCGATTCTATATCACCTGCAGTGACAATCCCTTCACCTTCCCGGTTGATACGAACCACAGCCTCCTCAACATCAAGGGCCTTAAGTTTAATCTCCTTCAGATTAAGAATAATATCGGTAACATCCTCCAATACGCCTGGCATACTGGAAAACTCGTGAACGACGCCGTCAAACTGAACGGAAATAATCGCCGCCCCCTGCAGGGATGACAGCAGAATTCGCCTCAACGAATTACCGATCGTGATGCCAAAACCCCTTTCAAGCGGCTCACATACAAATTTTCCATAAGTATTTGTATTGGTGTCCTGATCGATTTCAACCCGTTTTGGCTTTATCAATTCCCGCCAATTTCTGCTTTTTAAATCTGCCAAAAAAGCCCCCCTATTGATTAATTCACGATTTGAAATGCTCTCAACAGTAAGCGGTCGTCAAAAAACCCTACTTTGAGTACAATTCCACAATAAGCTGTTCCTGAATCGGCATCGTGAGATCTTCTCGGTTAGGAAGCCCTGTCATTGTCCCCTTGAAAGCTTCCTTTTCCACTTCCATCCAACCCGGAACACCCCGCCTGACCACAGTCTCCATCGCCTCAATAATTTGGGAAACTTCCCGGCTTTTTTCCTTTGCCTCAACAACATCACCCACTTTAACCTGGTATGACGGGATATTGACTTTTCTCTGGTTCACCAGAAAGTGGTTATGCCTAATTAATTGCCGGGCCTGTGTTCTTGACGCCGCAAAACCCATCTTATACACAATATTATCAAACCTACTTTCAAGTAATAGAAGTAGATTTGTTCCGGTAATACCCTTTTGCTTTTCAGCTTTGTAGTAATACCCTTTGAACTGTTTCTCTAAAATACCATAAATCCTTTTTACTTTTTGTTTCTCTCTGAGTTGCTGGCTGTAATCAGAGAGTTTCCCCCCTCTCCTCTGGCCATGTTGTCCAGGTGCATAGGCCCGTCTCTCAAATGCGCATTTATCGCCGAAACAACGGTCCCCCTTGAGGAAAAGTTTTAAGTTTTCACGACGACACAACCTGCATGAAGAATCTGTATATCTAGCCAAGCTAGCCCCTCCTGCCTTCCATATTTATTTCAGATGTCCGGGGTCCCGAACATGCGAATTTAAATTTATAAAAATAAAAAGATGACAAATTAAACCCTTCGCCTTTTCGGAGGCCTACAACCGTTATGGGGTATGGGTGTGACATCCCGGATCATGGTGACCGTAAATCCTTCAACCTGGAGCGAACGAAGCGCCGCTTCACGACCAACCCCTGGGCCCTTCACACGAACCTCAGCCACACGCAGTCCCTGGTCCATAGCTTTTTTGAGCGCATCTTTCCCTGCAATTTGGGCTGCGAAAGGCGTGCTCTTTCTTGAGCCTTTTATGCCTCCCCGACCTGCACTTGACTGAGCGATAACATTACCGCTCGGATCCGTGATGGTGATAATGGTATTATTGAAAGTGGATTGGATATGAACAATCCCCGTCGGGACATTTTTCTTTTCCCGCTTGGACCGACCTTTCTTTTTTTCGGCTCTTGCCATGCTATTTCCTCAATTCTCTATTACTTCCGTTTCCCCACCACGCCCCTTCTGGGGCCCTTTCGCGTCCTGGCATTGGTGCTGGTTCTTTGCCCTCGGACCGGCAGCCCACGCCTGTGCCTTAAACCTCTGTAGAGACGCAAATCCATAAGCCTCTTGATGTTCATGGACACTTCACGCCTGAGATCACCCTCAACGGTATATTTTTCGTCAATGATCTTTCTAATACCGGCGATCTGTTCAGAGGTCAAATCATCTGACTTGGTATCCCAATCAATACCTGCTTCGGAAAGCATTTTCTGGGAAGACGTTCTCCCGATACCATATATGTACGTCAGAGCGATCTCTATCCTTTTTCCTCTTGGTAAATCGACACCTGCGATCCTTGCCAATCTTTAGCTCCTCTTTCACACCTTTTGTTCCATCAACAGTTCCCAGCACAGGTCTCTGCCGGTGATCTGTTACAATAGGGAAAAACCTATCCCTGCCTCTGCTTATGACGAGGGTTTTCACATAGCACACGAACGACACCGTGTCTTCGAATAATCTTACACTTCTTGCACATCTTCTTAACCGATGGTCTCACTTTCATAACCGCACCTGTTCCTTGATAATTTGATATCCATCAACATTGAGCGCATCTACGACGCTTTGTAAACGATCCGTCCACGATTCAAATCGTAGGGAGACAATTCGATGGTCACCACATCCCCCGATAAAATTTTAACGAAATTCTGCCGCATTTCCCCGGAAAAGTGACCCAACACCCTGTGACCATTCTTCAGTTCAATTCTAAATTCAGCGTTCGGAAGGGTCTCGATCACAACACCTTGAACTTCAATGGATTCATCTTTCCCCATGGTTTCAATCCTGCCGCTTGAATAAGCTTTTCAAATCGCCATAAACTCGGATTCAGACCATTTTTGAAACCAGATTATTTCGTTTTGCCGAAGCCCTTTTTCATAAAACCATCATAATGACGCGTCAACATATGGGATTCAATCTGATTTGTGGTATCCATTGCAACACCGACCACGATCAGAAGGGCGGTACCTCCAAAGTAAAAAGGTACATTCAAATGATAAATCAATATATTAGGTAAGATACAAACTGCTGAAACATACATGGCCCCTGAAAATGTGAGTCTTGTCAAAACACGATCAATATACTCAGCCGTATTTTTCCCGGGTCTAATGCCGGGGATAAACCCGCCGGAACGTTTCATATTATCAGCAACATCCACCGGATTGAAATGAACCGCTGTATAAAAATAGCAGAAGAAGAAAATAAACGTTACATAAATTAGTGTGTAAACGATGTGACCTGGGTTCAAGGCATTGACAATGTGTTGAAGCCACGGATATTCCTCAACACTCAGAAAATTTGCGATAGTAGCTGGAAACATGATAATGGAAGAAGCAAAGATGGGAGGTATGACCCCTGCCGTGTTCACTTTTAACGGAAGGTGCGTGGTCTGTCCCCCATACATTTTCCGACCCACCACGCGTTTGGCATATTGAACCGGAATTCTCCGCTGACCCCGCTCCACAAAAACGATTACACCCACAACGATAATCATCAAGGCCAAAATGAGCGCCATAAAGAAAGGGGTCAACTCGCCCGTCCCCATGAGCCTGAAACTGTTCATAACCGCCACAGGTAGGCCGGACACAATGCCCGAGAAAATGATCAGCGAAATACCGTTTCCTATGCCCCTCTCCGTGATCTGTTCACCCAGCCACATCAGAAAGGAAGTCCCTGCCGTCAGTGTTATAACGGTCAAAATACGAAATCCCCAACCCCCTACGGGCACCACCATCACGCCCCCGGGACTGGTCATGTTTTCAAGGCCTACCGCAATACCAAAACCCTGAATAACACTCAAAACAACGGTTCCGTAACGGGTATATTGAGTGATTTTTTTTCGCCCTTGCTCCCCTTCTTTTTTCAATTTTTCAAGATAGGGGACCACCACGGTCATCAACTCCAAAATAATTGAAGCACTGATGTATGGCATAATTCCCAGAGCCATGACCGACATCTGGCTGAGTGCACCGCCCGAAAACATGTCAAAAAGGCCAAAAAGCGTTCCCTCCCTGGCACCAAAAAATGCCGACAAAGCCGCTCCGTCAATTCCGGGCGTTGGAATATGACACCCAACCCGATAAACGGCAAGCATCAACAGAGTGAATAGAATCTTCTTCTTCAACTCCGGAATCTTAGGAATATTCTGTAGGCCACCAATCATTCAATTATCTCTCATCATGGTTTTATATGGGGAACTATCAGACTTCAGGAAAAAAAAAGGATTTAGAGTATTTCAACCTTGCCCCCGGCACCCTCTATTTTGGTCCTTGCCGAATTACTAATTTTATGTATTCGAATCACCAGGGGTTGAGAAATTTCTCCGTTTCCAAGCAATTTAACACCGTCAAGCATCTTCCATACCAGACCCGCTTTTTTCAACGAATCAGGATCCAGTTGTGTGTTGGGTTCAAAACGACTCAGGTCTCCCACATTAACGACACAATACTCTTTGCGAAACGGATTTTTAAACCCACGTTTAGGAAGGCGCCGGTGTATGGGCATCTGGCCCCCTTCAAACCCCGGACGAACCCCCCCACCGGAACGTGATTTCTGCCCTTTATGTCCCCGGCAGCTGGTTTTTCCATGTCCCGAACCGGGGCCTCTGCCGATTCTCTTTCGTGCACGTCTTGACCCTTCAGCGGGTGAAAGTTCATTAATTTTCATTGCCTTGTCCCATCTTTCTCAACCAATTTTTACCAGGAATGAAACTTTGTTGATCATGCCCCTGATCTCAGGCGTATTTTTTAACTCAACAGTTTTCCATAACTTGGTCAGGCCGAGCCCTCTCAAAGTATCTCGTATTTTCTGATTTTTACCAATGCCGCTTTTCACAAGGGTAATCTCAATTGTCTCTTTCATGGTTTCAGGCTCTCTTACCTAAGCATCGGAAACAAATTCAATTGCTAAACTATTTCCATTATTTATATTTATTGAACCGTTGAATCCCCGGCACCTGCGCCGGCGTTTTCCAATGTCTTTCCCCTTCGGGCCATAATTTCAGCAGGATCACGTAGTGACCTTAAACCTCTGATGGTTGCTTTTACAATATTATGGGCGTTGTGGGAACCCAGACATTTCGTCAGAATATTCTGCACTCCTGCCGCCTCTAAAACTGCGCGAACACCGCCGCCGGCTATCAGACCCGTACCCGGCCCCGCAGGTTTAAGGAGAACCCGACCGGCACCCCATTTCCCGATAATCTGGTAGGGAATAGAGGACTCATGCAAGACTACCGTCGTCATGTCCTTCTTGGCCTTATCAATACCTTTTCTGATCGCGTCAGGTACCTGATTTGCTTTACCAAGCCCACAACCAACCGTTCCATTGCCATCACCTACAACGACGATGGCGCTAAAACTGAACCGTCGGCCACCTTTTACAACCTTAGCCACTCGGTTAATGTGGACCACCTTTTCAATTAGCTGAACTTCATCATCTCCTTCAAACAATGGAACTCTCCCCCACCTATTATCTGAAACAGCATTTTTGGCTCGCAAATCCATCTTTTTAAAAACCTGGATGAGGAACCCCAAAACCTAAAATCCGTTTTCTTCAATTGCTAAGCCAAAGAAGCCGGCCCCATCAAAACTGAAGTCCGCATTTCCTCGCCGCATTTGACAAAGATTCTATCCGCCCATGGTATAAAAAACCATTTCGATCAAATGCAATCTTCGTTATCCCTTTCGCAAGGGCTGCGGTCCCAATGGCTGTGCCCACAACGGCAGCGCCTTTCTTGTTTCCGCCATCTTCACCAATCTTAGAAGCCAGATCTTTTTCCGTAGAAGACGCCGCAACCAACGTTTGACCTGTCGTATCATCAATTATCTGAGCATAAATATGCTTACCGCTCCTGAAAACACACAAACGAGGCTTCTCTGAGCTTCCTTTCACGCGCTTTCTGACGCGCTTCTGACGCTTTAATCTTCTCTTCCCGCTACTGTCGGCACCCATTTCGGTATTCCCTTCATCCAGTTTGTGCAACCTATTTACTTGGCCGCCCCAGCCTTTCCAGCCTTTCTCCGAATGTTCTCATCTGCATACTTTACCCCTTTGCCTTTATATGGCTCGGGAGGTCTCAAACTTCGGATTTTGGCGGCAGTCCTACCTAAAAGCTCTTTATCAATTCCAGTCAGCACAATCTTGTTTTTATCCACGTTTGCATCAATGCCATCGGGAAGTTCGAAATTGACGGGGTTTGAATATCCCAGGTTGAACACCGCAGTTCTACCGTTAAGTTCGGCCCGGTAACCAACTCCCACAATTTCCAGTGCCTTTTCAAACCCTTTGCTCACACCCGTGACCATATTCGAAAGAAGCGCCCCGAAAAGCCCGTGAAGCGCCCTAGTTTCCCTGAGGTTATCGCTTGCAGTGATCAATAAGTTTTCGCCATTGATTTCCACCCCAATCTTCTTATGAATGCGACGTTCAAGTACGCCCTTCGGCCCTTTCACGGTCACCATGTCCCCGTTAATCTTGACCTCAACATCCTTTATTATCGGGATGGGCTGCTTGCCTATGCGTGACATCAAAAACCTCCAAGTTTTTGCATTTTTTACATCTTGAAATTCTACCAAACAGCGCAGAGAATTTCACCACCCACTTTTTGTTCCCGCGCCTCGCGATCCGTCATAATCCCTTTAGAAGTCGAAACGATATTCACGCCGTAACCGTTCAACACCTCGGGTATTTCGTTATACCCGGCGTATACACGACAACTCGGCTTGCTGATCCGTTTCAACCCTTCAATGACCGGAACGCCATTTTTGTCAAATTTCAGAAACACCCTGATGTATCGATGCCGGCCGTCGGAAATAATCCTGAGATTTTTGATGTAGCCCTCTGATTTAAGGACATTGGCCAAATTAATTTTTAGCTTGGAACTCGGGATGGTAACAAGTTCATGTGCCGCCTTCATCGCGTTTCGAATACGCGTCAGCATGTCAGCAACCGGATCCGTCATACTCATTGTTCACTCTGCCCCCTGATTATTTCTTCTCCAGGCCCTTGCGGAACGAGGATCAAAAAAATTACAAAATTTACCAGCTCGATTTAACCACCCCAGGGAGTTCTCCTCGTGAGGCCATACTCCTGAAACAGATACGGCAAAGGCCGAATGTTCTTAAATAGGCCCTCCGCCGTCCACATATTGGACAACGGTTGTACTGACGGACCGAAAACTTTTGTTTTCTTTGGGCTTTTACAACAAGCGACTTCCTAGCCAAAATAACCCCCTGTTTAATACACCAACTTTAATTTCGGAAAGGCATCCCCAAATTCTTCAGCATAAAGCGGCTTTCTTCATCACTTCCAGCCGTGGTTACGATGGTAATATTCAGGCCTTTCATTCTATCAACTTTGTCATAGTCGATCTCAGGAAAAACAATAAACTCTTTTATACCAATGCTGCAATTACCTCTGCCATCAAAGACTTTACCCTTTATACCCCTGAAATCGCGAACCCGCGCCAATGTAGCGTTAAAAAGTTTGTCAAGGAATTCATACATGCGTTGCCGCCTGAGCGTAACCATGCAACCGATGGGCATGCCTTCTCTGAGCTTGAATCCGGCGATGGACTTTTTGGCTTTGGTAACAACAGCCATTTGTCCGGCAATCATACTGAGTTCATTGACACCGGCGTCAAGGACTTTAATGTTCTGGATTGCTTCACCCAGGCCCATATTTAAAACGACTTTTTCAATTCGAGGTACCGCCATGATGCTTGAATATTTAAACTCTTCCAACAAAGCAGGCACTACTTCGGAATTGTATTTTTCCTTCAATCGAGACAACGATTCACCCTCCAAGGTTTCAGGCTCTCTTTACGTGAACCTGGAAAACATTTGGTTAGATTACAGCACGGGAGTAAAAATTCAAGGCACGCCTAACGCTCACCAGACTTTTCCTACTTGTCCAGGGGCTCTCCGCATTTCTTACAAACACGTATCCTTAATCCATCCTCTAATACGCTTTTTCCGATACGTGTTGGCTCAGCGCATTTGTCACAGACAAGCATCACATTCGAAATTCTGAGAGGTGCTTCCTTTTCAATGATGCCACCCTGTCCCATTTGCGGGTTCGGCTTGGAATGCCTTTTGATCATGTTGACTTTTTCAACAATCAACTTTTCCTTTTCAACGTCAACCTTCAAAACCGTGCCAATTTTCCCTTTTTCTTTTCCAACAAGTACAATGACTTTGTCATTTTTCTTTATTCTTGGATGTTTTTTCCGCACGCCAATTACTCCTGCCTGAAAATTCCCAGGTCCCGCAAAAAAAGAAATCAACCGCTTCTTAAAGAACTTCCGGAGCCAGAGAAATAATTTTCATGAAATTCTTACCCCTTAATTCTCTTGCAACCGGTCCAAATATTCTCGTCCCGATAGGTTCGCTTTGTGGGTTGATTAAGACTGCTGAGTTATCATCAAATTTAATATGAGATCCATCAGCCCTTCTGATCTCCTTCGCTGTCCTGACAATGACCGCTTTGACCACGTCGCCCTTTTTCACTTTGGAGTTGGGCATCGCTTCCTTAACTGCCACCACAATGATATCTCCAACATATGCATATCGTCTTTTGGACCCACCCAAAACCTTTATACAGGTGACAACTTTGGCCCCGGAATTATCAGCTATTCTTAGTCTCGTTTCAGTCTGTATCATCTGCTCAGCTCCGATGCATCAATATCGCGTAAATTTAGCCCGCAATATTTCCCTTCTCTATAATATCAGCCACTGCCCATCGTTTACGTTTGCTGATGGGACGGCTTTCAACAATCCTCACCTTATCACCAATACCGCAACTGTTCTGGGAATCATGGGCCATATATTTGGAACGCTTCCGCACGTATTTTCCATAGGTCGCATGTTTAGTTAACCGCTCAACCATTACCAAAACGGTTTTATCTGACTGATTACCCGTAACAGTGCCAACCAGTTTTCTTTGTTGTCCACGCTCTGTCATCACAACCTCATGTTATTTGCCCATTTTATTCTCTGGGGCCTGATATTTCCATTTCCCTGATGATGGTTTTTACACGCGCCAAATTTCTTTTCGATTTTTTTATCATGGCCGTGTTTCCAAGCTGTCCGGTCGCTTTCTGAAACCGCAGGTTGAATAATTCCTGACCCGTCTCCTTTGCGCGCCCTTCCAACTCCTCAACACTCAGTCCTCTAAGTTCCGTGGCCTTCATAACTTATTCACCCCTGCTTATGAATCTGGTGCCAAAAGATAGCTTGTGCCCCGCAAGACGAAATGCTTCTCCCGCTACTTCCTTTGGAACACCCTCCAATTCATACAGAACTCGTCCAGGCTTGACAACGGCAACCCAACCGTCCGGGGAACCTTTTCCCTTGCCCATTCTGGTTTCGAGCGGCTTCTTCCCAACGGGTTTATCCGGAAAGATCCTGATCCAAACTTTTCCGCCACGCTTCACATGCCGCGTCATTGCAACCCTGGCAGATTCAATCTGCTGGGAAGACATCAAACCGCACTCCATGGCCTGTAAACCGAATTCCCCGAATTCAAGCGTACCGCCCCTAAGTGCTTTTCCTTTCGTCCTGCCCTTCTGCCGTTTACGAAATTTAACTTTTTTTGGACTAAGCATCTGCTGTTCCTACTTTCTGTTTCTTCTCTGGCAAGATTTCACCCTTAAAGATCGTTACCTTTACGCCTATAACGCCATAAGTGGTAAAAGCTTCGGCGAATCCGTAATCAATATTTGCCCGGATCGTGTGAAGCGGTACCCTGCCTTCCCGATACCATTCCCGCCGCGCCATCTCCGCACCACCCAATCTGCCACTGCAGGCAATTTTAATTCCCTGTGCGCCAAACCGTAATGCTGAAGTTACACTTTTTTTCATGGCCCGCCTGAAGGCAACCCGGCGAACAAGCTGAGTAGCGATATTTTCTGCAACCAGCTGAGCATCAACTTCGGCCTTTCGCACTTCCTGAATATCGAGGATAACATCGCGTTTGATCAATTTTTCAAGATCTTTTTTTGTTTTCTCGATTTCAATACCTTTTTTTCCAATCACAATACCCGGTCGAGCAGTATGCATCCTGATTCGCACTTTGCTCGCGGCTCTCTCTATCTCGATCTTTGATACACCGGCCTGATAAACGCGCTTCTTCAAGAACTGCCGAATTTTATAGTCTTCATAAACAAAGGTGCTATACTGATCTCTAGCAAACCACCTTGAATCCCAATCTTTGATGATTCCCAATCTAAAACTGATTGGATGAACTTTTTGTCCCAATATTCACCTCCAGTGTGTTCGAGAGACCCTTTTCCGGTTAAACAATATCTCGTTTATGACTTCTCATCTAAAACAACTGTTAGATGACTGGTCCTTTTGAGTATTTTAGTTGCCCGTCCCATTGCCCTGGGGCGCCACCTTTTTTGAGTGGGACCTTCATCCGCAAAAATTTTCGAGATGTAGAGATTGTCCACATCCATTTCGGTATTCTCCTGCGCATTGGCTACCGCAGAATTAACCAATTTTTTAAGGATTTTGGCGCCCTTTTGAGGCGCAAAGGCGAGCAAACCCAATGCATCTTCAACTCTCTCTCCCCGCACCTGAGCCATCACCAAACGAACTTTTTGAGGGGAGACTCTCACAAACCTTGCAACTGCCTTGATTTCCATATTATTTCCCACAAATCCTTCAATAACCCGAATCAGGTTGTTGAATTTCCCGGTTTCTCAAAGCTTCCTTCTATCTTTACAAGCCGACACTCGGGATAATTGTTCCCTTTTAGCCCTTCAGCTTACTTTTCTTGTCTCCTGCATGGCCATAAAAAGTGCGCGTGGGTGCAAATTCCCCCAACTTGTGACCAACCATGTCTTCTGAGACAAAGACCGGCAGAAATTTTTTACCATTATGAACTGCAAAGGTTAAGCCTACAAATTCAGGAAGCACCGTGGATCTACGAGACCAGGTCTTTATGATCTTTCGACTCATTGTTTCACGTGCTTCATCGGCTTTCTTTATCAAATGCCCGTCGACAAACGGTCCCTTTTTGAGAGATCTTGGCAAAGCACCTCCTCCTCTTCCCTGTTATCTTTTCAAAATGCGTAAAACGTCTATTTAGTGCGGCGCTTAACAATTAATCTGTCGCTACTCTTACGAACTCTCGTTTTATATCCCTTCGTGGGTACCCCCCAAGGGGTGACCGGATGTCGTCCACCGGAAGATTTTCCTTCTCCTCCACCATGGGGATGGTCTACAGGATTCATGGCGACGCCTCTCACATGGGGTTTTTTCCCCAACCATCTTTTTCTGCCGGCTTTTCCAATGGAAATTTTTTCATGTTCGAGATTGCCGACCTGACCAATAGTGGCTTTACAAGCGAGCGATATCAGCCGAACCTCACCGGAAGGAAGTTTAACCTGTGCGTATTTACCCTCTTTGGCCATGAGCTGACAATAACTCCCGGCACCTCTTGCCATTTGTCCACCATGTCCGATGTTCAGTTCAATATTGTGGATATGGGTTCCCAAAGGAATAATATTGAGGGGTAGCGCGTTACCGATACGGATCTCAGACCGCTCTCCTGACATCAGAGTGTCCCCCACAGAGAGATTCTTCGGAGAGAGGATATACCGCTTTTCACCGTCCACATAATGAAGAAGTGCAATATTGGCGGATCGATTTGGATCATACTCGATGAAGGCCACCTTGGCCGGAATACCATCCTTATCCCGTTTGAAATCGATAAGCCGGTATGCCCTTTTGTGTCCACCGCCCCTGTGCCTGGAGGTTATACGACCATTAGAATTTCGACCACCCTTTTTATTCAATGGCCTCAGAAGACTTTTCTCAGGCTTTTTTTGCGTTATGTCCTCGAACGTCGAGGTGGTTTGAAATCTCCTGCCTGGAGATGTGGGTTTGCTGGATTTAATGCCCATACTTTGCTCCGAATTCCAAGTTAAAATTACCTAATCTCTATTTGTTCCTTGCGTTTATAAAAATCACATGCCATCAAAAAACTCGATGTTTTCGCCCGGAGCAAGCTGAACAATTGCTTTTTTCCAATGAGGTTTTCTACCCACATGCTTTCCCATGCGCCTGCTCTTGCCGATCATATTCATGGTTCGCACATTCAATACCTTGGTCTTAAAGAGGGCTTCAACGGCCCGCCGGATCTCAATCTTATTGGCCTGTCTGTGCACCTTAAAGGAAACCTGGTTGGCTTCCCCTTTTTGCAGGTTGGCTTTTTCTGTGATGTGCGGTTCCTTGACCACTTGATAGATATCCACTACGAACCCAATGCCTCCTCTATCTTCTCAACGGCAATCCGCTCCAGAAAAAGATGATCGTATTTCAGGATGTCATAAACATTCAATCCCTCATACCGCATCACCTTTACTTTCTGCACGTTCTTAGAAGATTTCTCCAGATTTTCAGATTTTTCGTGAGTCACAATCAGCGCTTTACGAACATCAAATTGATTTATGACCTCAACAAATCGTTTGGTCTTAATTTCCGGAAGGGTAAAATCCTCTATCACAAAAAGCTGTTCACAAAGGACCTTGTCCGAAAGGGCCATGCGCAAAGCGGCTTTTTTGACTTTTTTATGGACTTTTTGATCATATTTTCTTGGAGATGGGCCAAAAGCAACACCACCGCCCTTTCTCGTGGGAGATGAAGCCATGCCGACTCTCGCCCTTCCAGTACCTTTCTGTCGCCAAAGCTTCGCAGTGGAAGCTTTTACAGCGGCCCTGTTCTTTACTGCCGCGGTACCCGATCTCCTCCCAGCCAACTGTGCAACAACGACCTGATGAAGGACATGCTTCTTGATGGGAACTGAAAATACGTCCTCCTTCAGTTCCACTTCCGAAACCTTTTCTTTCTGTAAATTATATACGTCTAAGACAGTCATTCGATGTCCTTGCAAGCATGATTTTGTTTAAAATTAGAATCTATTTGCTCAATGCTTTAACGGATCAGAGCGATCCGCGTGTACAAAACCCCTGAATCTATGAAACCTTAAAAATTTCCAAAAGGTTACCAGGAGCACCGGGAACAGATCCCTTAATCAGTAAAACATCCATATCCGGTCTTACGTCGACAACTTTCAAATTCTTCGTCGTCACATGAGTATAGCCCATCCTGCCGGGCATTTTCTTGCCCTTATTAACTTTAGCAGGCGTGGCGCTATTCCCGATTGATCCAGGAACACGGTGGGAGCGGGATCCATGGGTTTTTCTCCCCCCCGAAAAGCCCCATCGCTTCATAACGCCTGCAAAACCACGGCCCTTGCTCCTTCCACGAACATGAACCGTATCACCAATGGAAAAAATGTCGGATTTGATCTCCTGCCCCAGTTCAAATGCATCAACATCTTCCACTCTGACCTCATTCAGATGCGAGAAACATTTACCGCCGGAGGCTTCAAAGTGCCCTTTCAAGGGTTTGCTGGTTCGTCCCTCGTCTTTGGGCCCAAACCCGATCTGAATGGCATTATAACCTTCCTTTTCGAGGGTCTTTTTCTGCGTCACGACACAGGGGCCAATTTTCACAACGCTGACCGATTCGCTTTTTCCTCCTTCGAGGAAGTACCGTGTCATACCTATTTTCTTGCCAAAAAGCTTGTTGACCATAAGAATTCAACTCCAATGTCGCCGTCCAAGGCTTCCGCCTTACTCGCCCCGAGCCGTTTTAGAGGGAAATTAATGACCCTCTCACCACGCTATTCACTGACTACAGCTTAATCTCCACATCCACGCCGGCCGCCAAGTCAAGTTTCATGAGCGAATCGACGGTCTGTTGCGTCGGTTCCAATATATCCATGACCCGCTTATGGGTTCGTATTTCAAATTGTTCTCTTGACTTTTTGTTCACATGGGGAGACCTAAGCACGCAAAACTTGTTGATTACCGTGGGCAATGGTATGGGTCCTGCCACTCTTGCTCCTGTCTCCCTTGCGGTCTCGACGATTTCCAAGGCGGCGCGATCCAGCAACTTATAATCATATGCTTTTAAACGGATCCGGATTTTTTGGTTGGTTAGCATGCCCCACTCCCTTATTCAATAATTTCGCTGATGACACCGGCCCCGACAGTCCTGCCGCCCTCACGAATGGCGAACCGCAGTTCCTTTTCCATGGCGATGGGAGTGATCAGAACGACTTCCATGGACACATTGTCCCCCGGCATCACCATTTCCACACCTTCCGGAAGTGTCGTAACACCGGTCACATCCGTTGTCCTGAAATAAAACTGAGGACGATATCCATTAAAGAACGGCGTATGCCGCCCGCCCTCTTCTTTTGTCAAAATATAGGATTCCGCTTTAAACTTGGTATGGGGCGTGATGGATCCGGGTTTTGCAACTACCTGTCCACGTTCCACTTCGTCCCGTTTGGTTCCGCGAATCAGAACACCCACGTTATCGCCAGCGAGCCCCTGATCCAGAATCTTCCGGAACATCTCGACACCCGTGCAAACCGTTTTCATGGTGTCCTTGATCCCGACGATCTCAACTTCGTCACCCACCTTTACAATACCACGCTCAATCCGGCCCGTCACAACCGTACCCCGGCCTGAAATGCTGAATACGTCTTCGATGGGCATCAAAAACGGTTTGTCCGTATCGCGGACCGGTTCCGGAATGTATTCGTCAATGGCATCCATCAATTCAAAGATGGCTTTGGCGTCTTCAGAATCATTGTCATCGGCTTCAAGGGCCTTTAAGGCACTCCCCTTGATAATCGGAACATCATCCCCCGGGAACTCGTATTTGGTCAACAGCTCCCGCATCTCAAGCTCCACCAGTTCAATGAGCTCTTCATCATCCACCATATCGCATTTATTGAGGAAAACCACGATGCTGGGAACACCCACCTGCCGTGCCAGCAATATATGCTCTCGGGTCTGGGGCATGGGACCATCATCAGCACCCACCACCAGAATGGCGCCGTCCATCTGGGCCGCACCCGTAATCATGTTCTTGATGTAATCCGCATGGCCCGGGCAGTCCACATGGGCATAGTGGCGGTTGTCCGTCTCATACTCAACATGGGCTGTGGCAATAGTAATGCCCCTGGCTTTTTCCTCAGGCGCTTTATCAATCTGGTCGAAAGGAACAAACTCCGCCATTCCCTTCATTCCCAAATGCTTTGTGATCGCCGCGGTCAAGGTCGTTTTGCCATGATCGATATGGCCGATGGTTCCCACGTTCAAATGCGGCTTCGTCCTCTCAAATTTCATTTTGGCCATTTTGTACCCTCCAAAATTTGTTCTTACGCGGCATCTATCCGGTAAACGGTCTCACACAAAAAAAGTTTTTCAAGGTTGCCTTTAATTTTCATTGAACGCTGGAGCCCACGACCGGGATCGAACCGGTGAACCTCATCCTTACCAAGGATGCGCTCTACCTACTGAGCTACGTGGGCATCTTCCAGTAAATACACCAAAATGATTTCGTCCGAATATTGCGGGACGAAATTGCGACAATAAAAATCAGGCACACCGGGACTCTCTGGAGCGGGAAACGGGATTCGAACCCGCGACCCTCAGCTTGGAAGGCTGACGCTCTAGCCAACTGAGCTATTCCCGCATTTGTCACGCCAATATTTCACGGAAGATTGGGGCCATGCCTTCTTTAAAAAAACAATCTTTCTTTCTAAAACACTACGACTGTTTTTCAGTGGTGGAGAGGGGAGGATTTGAACCTCCGAAGGCTTAGCCGGCAGATTTACAGTCTGCTCCCTTTGGCCACTCGGGAACCTCTCCACATTGAGGTCCTCTTTCAATCCTGCCGTGGAGCCAACGAAGGGAATCGAACCCCCGACCCACTGATTACAAATCAGTTGCTCTGCCATCTGAGCTACGCTGGCCAACGGTGCTTTGCAAATAAATGATCAGTATAATTCTAAATTTAGATAATCACAAACCCGATTTTCGGTGATTTATGACAATTTCAGGCTGAAAACATGGGAAAAAAGCGCTCCCATCACAATATCTTAAAAAATCGCCTTCTTTCGAACTATTTCGGGGTTTCGTGATCTTTAACCCTGCACGCCGTAAACATTCCGCTATTCAATGCGAATCAAAAACTCCCCACAAAGCAACCCCACAATCCTGAAAAGCACAGGGTCTTGAAGTTTAAACGGAGCAAGCAGTGCGCAAGCAGATGGAACATAGGGGCAAAAACGCCAACTGTCAATATGTAATTTTTGTTGGACTCACAAAGTGAAGGTCTCCCATTTGATATTTACAATACCCTCTTTTTGAAAGATTCGTAAATTAAGTGCTTGAACACTTAATTTGTTTGTGATACTTCTTCTCCTTGTTGTACTTTTGGTAGGCGTCAGAAAGCGTTTTTCTCAGCTTTGTTTTTTTCAAATTTGAACATTTAATAAGGAGGAATTGAAATGGCAGCTTTAGGTGGAGGTTTGGTCGCATTGGTACTGGGTATTATAGGAATCATTACCTGGTGGGGATATTTCGCAAAAGCCCTTCTGGCAGCAGTTCCCGCCATGTTGATTTTAGGAGGCGCCTTGGCCGCTTATCTGGGTTTTGAGGAATTGAAGGACAAGAAAAACACCCCTGAGCCCTTTGATGATAGCAATAACCTCAAAGATGAGATCAGCACGCTCAAACAAGAACTTAGCGAACTGAAAAAAGAAAAAGAGTAGCCCCAACCAACGATCGGTGGCATAACACAAGTAAAAAGGGTCCTGAAATTAAGCACTTAATTCCAGGACCCTTTTTTGATTCAGAGAGTGTCCATCCTTTAAGGAATTTCCAGTGCATTAAAGAAATAATTAATTTCAATATCGGCGTTTTCCGGTGAATCAGAACCATGCACAACATTTTTTTCAATGTCCGTTGCATAATCCCACCGAATGGTCCCTTCCGCTGCATCTTTGAAATTGGTTGCACCCATGAGTTCCCGATACCGAACGATCACATTTTCACCTTCCAATATCATGACAACACATGGCCCGGACGACATAAAGTCGGTAACACTGTCAAAAAATGGTTTGCCCTCATGTACTTTATAAAACCCTTTCGCCTGGGCCTTGCTCATCTGAATCATTTTTATGGCACAGATTTTTAGCCCTTCCTTTTCCAGGCGGCCGATAACGTCTCCAATCAGATTTCGCGAAACGCCATCCGGTTTTATAATTGATAAAGTCTTCTCCATCATCCCCAAATTCCTCCCTTTGCACAATTTGATTGACCCAGTGCTTTCCTTACTGGTATAGAGCTTTGCTGGGTTTCGAATCCATCATTAAGCCCACCTTGGCAAAAAACCCTGGCTGAACAGCTTCATCACTCATCATGGAATCATCTCTGATTAGAATCAAATGAATGTTGTTAGTCAAGAATTATATGAACTTGGAAATTTTAATTTCTGAAAGGAAAAATACATAATGAGCTCACCGGAAAATGCTAAGACGAAAGACAAGCCACTTAGGATGGATCCTGACCAGGCGTTCCAATTCAACTGCGGCTCCGAGGTTCCCTGCTTTACCGATTGCTGTCGGGATATCACCATTGTACTGACCCCTTACGATGTGGTCCGGCTCAAAAACGCACTTGAAATCTCTTCAGAGGAATTTCTGGATCAATATACCATCATCATTCCACGAGAAAAGCGACTCATCCCAATGGTTGTTCTCAAAATGAACGAGGACAACAACAAACGTTGCGCATTTGTCGGCAAGTCCGGCTGCAGTGTTTACAACGACCGCCCATGGCCATGCCGCATGTATCCGCTGAACATGAACGATGACGGTACCTTCGGCCTCATCGCCGATCCAGCGAAATGCAAGGGCCTGGAACAACCCGAACATGCCAGGATATCCAATTGGCTCATCGGGCAGGGCGTCCCCATGTATGATGAAATGAACATGCTGTTTTCCCAAGTCACGGCCCCGTTGCAGGCCCAGGAATTGGACATTGATAATCCAAAGATTTATCAAATGACGTTTATGGCACTGTATAATTTGGATAAATTCAGGGAATTCGTATTTGGAAGTTCATTCCTGGATCGTTTTGTAATTGATGATGTTTCTATCGAAAAATTAAAGAGAAGTGATGTGGAACTTTTGAAATTCGCATTTGACTGGATTAAATTTGGAATTTTCGGCCAAAAAACCCTTCAGGTCAAAGAAGTACCTCAGAAGAACGACGGTTAATTCGCAAATTCGAAGGGATCATTTATATAAACCATGACCTCTCATGAAAAATCAAATATCTTCAAGCCTTTCTCTGATGAAGTCCCCTTTCAATTTGAATGTCACAAGGGTATTTCATGCTTCACCGAATGTTGCGCCAAGCTTCAGCTGCTCTTGACGCCCTACGATATCCTTCGCATGAAAAATCGATTGAACATTTCCTCCGACCAATTCCTGGACCGGCACACGGAAACCCTCTTTAATCATCACCCTCGATTCCCCATGGTCAAACTGGGCATGAGAAAGGACGAAGGTCATCGGTGCCCGTTTGTAACCGAAAAAGGGTGTACTATTTATGAAGACAGGCCGGAAGCCTGCCGACTTTATCCCGTGGGCAGGGCCTCGGCACTGGTTGATCGGGAAGCGGAGACAAGAGAAAAATATTTTATTGTAGATGAATCCCACTGCCGGGGTTTTGAGGAAAAAAAGGAGTGGTCCCTTCAGAAATGGTTAAACCACGAAGGCGTGAAAGAATACAAGGCCATGAATAACCGGTGGCTGGGCATCATGACCTCATCCAAAAGCCTGGGGCCTAAGGCCCACCTCGCCCAAAAACACCAAATGTTTTTCATGGCTTCCTACAATCTGGACAAGTTCCGACTGTTTCTCTTTCACAGCAAATTCTTTGATCATTTTCAGGTGGATGAAGCATTAAAAGACAAAATGGAAACAGATGATGTGGCGCTCATGAGTTTCGGCTTTGACTGGCTCAAATTCAGCCTTTTTGGAGATAAAACGCTGCAAGTGAAACAATCATAAAACAAGGGGATATGCCACCCTTCCATGGCATATCCCCCCATAATAATGCAATCTACCTACGTACTGTTTCAACTCCTCAAAAAGGTTTTCACAAAAGCCTTCCAACTCTTGCCGCCAATGGCTTCAAAAACATCATCCACTGAAGCACCGCCGTCCGCGGCCATTTTGAATTCTTCATCGGCCATGGCCCAGAGGCGCTCGGCTTCATCAGCCATGAAGTTTTCCGCCTCTTCTCCAAAATAAAGGCCTTTGAGGTTTTTTCGCATTTTTGTGGGTTCAATGATGAACAGCCAACCCTCTTCGTAAGGAGATTCACCGACCAACTCCGGATTCGTGGCAATCCGATTATTGATCCGTGCCACGATACCGTCAACCGGGGACAGTACGCTTGCAACCTCGTTATTCCGTCTCACATCAAAACCCCCTACCCCCTGTTTGACTTCACGGCCGATTTCGGGAAGATCAATGCTGCCCGGTTTCCCCAGCATTTTCCGAGCAAAATCGTCCAGGCCTACTCTGATCTGCCCACCATATTCCGGTTTGGCCCAGGTATGGCCCTCGTGGTAATAGATATCTTCGGCCACCTGAAACCCTTCCACTTCTTTTGCTGCGTTAACCGGCAACACCTCGCTCTCCAGGCGGGCCTGCATCATCTGATCGAAAGAACAGTTTCCGCATTCATAGACATTGGGACAAATCTTCCGTCCAATTTCTCCGGTAATCATGTATCGGCATTTTCGCTGTGAGGCCGGCAGTTTCATCATCCGTTCCACCCAGCTTTCGGTAAATTTATCGGGTTTCACGACCACACTTGATGCCGCTATCTTTTCTTTCTCTTTGGCAACCTTAAGCTGCATGCCCTGGTCGTAAACGCACGTGGGACAATCATAATTATTATCACAGAGTTTGTAAGACACCACTCCGGCTTCCATCCATACGCATTTCTTTTTTCCCGGCGGCACAATTTTCATGGACTCTCTTTTGGCTCCCATTTTCTCCCCCTTTGTTAAATTGATGTCATCAAACTTTATATTTAAATACTGTCATTGTTTCCGTTTGACCATCTTAACTATGCAAAGGTGGTGCCATTCCGAAAGAATTACATCAAAATTCAGTCTAAGCATTTGTTTATATGGATTTATTTATATAAAATCATAACCATGATGACATACTTGAAGCCAAGAACATTTTGGGTATATTTTCGGCATCTTTCCATGAATCTGGAAATATATAACATATAAGTTATTGTTTTTATTATTTTAATAGCCTAATTGATGGGATATTCGGCATATGCCGAAATATGCGACATTTAAATTCTGGCAAGTCCTGAGCACTTATCCCGGTTCCATCTGAAAAGTTCCCGACAGGTGTGACAGAATTCCGATTTTTTGAAATCCGTATCTTCTATGCGGGTGGACGAAAACATGACGCATCGGCGATCACGGCAATGAATCAGCCCCATACTGTGGCCCAGCTCATGGACGGCGGTCTTCTTCACTCGATCCAGAAGCAGGTGATGATCTTCGGGTTCCTGATAATAAAGAGGATCCAGCCTCCGGGTGGAAATAACCGCACACCGCCCGGACATTTGAGCCGCCCCGAAAACAAAGGTAAGGATAGGAACATACAGATCCACCCGGGTCACCCCTATGATTTTGAAGGTCTCACGGGGACAACAGGCCCCCAGACGCTTCAGAACCCGTTTTGAGCTGTATTGGCAACGTTTTTCATCATAGGCATAGGAAGGATCATTCATGGCCGGCAGAACTTTCACGGCCATTTTGGACCTTGTCTCAAGGCTTGCAACAACACAATCAAGGATTTCTTCATCAACAGAACCCAAAGGGCAGACATAAATGCATTCGGACACGATGAATCAGGACTCCCCTTTTTTGATGGTGTACTTATTCATCTTGTTATAAAGGGTCTGGCGGTCAATATCCAACTCTCGGGCGGCCTTGCTGACATTCCACTTTGTTTGCTCCAATATCATTATGATGTGGGCCTTTTCCATCATCTTGAGAGATTTCGGAGAATCCGGGGTGCTGATATCCCTCTGGGAGAAAGGAAGATCGTCGCTCATAATCTCTTTTCCAGATCCGATTACCAGGGCTCTTTCAATAATGTTTTCCAACTCCCGAACATTTCCGGGCCAATGATAATCCATCAATTGCCGCAGTGCCACGGAACTGATTTTCACAATCTCTTTGTTCATTTCCATGCACTGTTGTTTGATAAAGGCATTGGCCAACAACGGAATATCTTCCTTTCGCTCGCGAAGGGGCGGCACATGGATGGAAATGACGTTGAGACGATAGAAAAGATCCTCCCGGAAATCACCTTTTGCAATAGAAGCATTTAAATCCCGGTTTGTGGCCGCCAGTATGCGAACATCCACATCGATTGTGCTTTCACTGCCCAATCGGGCAATCTCCTTCTGCTGCAAAACCCTCAGAAGATCCACCTGGGTTTTCAGGCTGATATCCCCGATTTCATCCAAAAGGATCGTTCCGCCCTGGGCCATCTCAAAACGTCCTCTTTTGGTGTGATCGGCCCCGGTAAAAGCGCCTTTTTCATAGCCGAAAAGCTCGCTTTCCAAAAGGGAATCCGGCAGAGAACCGCAGTTTATGGCAACAAACGGCATAAAACAGCGGCCGCTGTTTCCATGAAGGGCCTGGGCAATCAACTCTTTTCCGGTGCCGCTCTCCCCCGTGATCAGAACCGTTGAGTCCGATGGCGCCACACGATCGATCAAATCAAAAATCTCCTGCATGACCTGGCTTTTGCCGATGATTTCATCATACTGGGTCTGCTCTTCCAGCCTTTTTCGCAACATGATATTTTCAAGGCGCATCGCCCTATGGGCCATGATTTTCTTGATCTGGAGTTCCACCTCATCCGGATCGAAGGGTTTTACCAGGTAATCAAAAGCGCCTTCCTTCATGGCCTGAACCGCCGTATCCACCGAGGCATAGGCGGTCATCATGAGCACTTCCGAATCCGGGCTGATTTCTTTGATGCGCCGCATGGTTTCAAGGCCATCTATCCCCGGCATTTTTAAATCAAGAAGGATGACGTCATATTCAGACGCTCCGACCATGGCAATGGCATCTTCCCCATCAATGGCCAGAGCAACGCTGTACCCGTCTTCCATCAACCAGTCCTTGAGAGATTCGCGTATGGCGGCTTCATCGTCCACAACAAGAATGCCGGGCATCTTTGTCATTGTGTGCTCCTTTCAGATAGCGAATTACCAATAGCTAAAGGTAGACGGATGGTAAAGGTGGTTCCTTCTCCCGGTTCACTTTCCACTTCGATGGTCCCCCGGTGCCGCGTCACGATTCCGTAGACCACGGAAAGTCCCAGGCCAACGCCTTTTCCTTCTTCCTTGGTGGTAAAAAACGGCTCAAAAATGCTTTTCAAGTCGTTTTTGGGAATGCCACACCCCGTATCGGAAATCTTGATTTCCATTGTCCGCCCCTCTGTAGAACGTTTGGCCTCCATGGTTAAAACGCCCCCTCCGACCATGGCTTCCGACGCATTTCCAATAACGTTTAACAGGGCCTGCTGGATCTGTTTGAAATCGCATTGAACCTGTGGAAGATGCGAACTCATGCGTTTGACTACCTGAACGCCTTTCATCTCCAGATCATGGGATAAAAGGGTCAGGGTTCGGTCCACAATCTCTTTGATGTTCCTGCTTTCAATATTTATTTTGGACTGGCGGGAAAACGCAAGCAGATTCTTAACAATTTCCCCGCACCGCGCCGTCTCGGACGACATGATATCGAGGTATCGCGCAATATCATCTTTTCTTTCCGGTGTAAGACGTCCGTTCCGATTCTGCTTGATCATGAGGCGGTTATAGGTCAGCACCGCCGCCAGGGGATTGTTGATCTCGTGGGCGATGGTGGCGGATAATTTACCCAGAGATGCCAGCTTTTCCTGAGCAATGACCTGCTCCTGGGCCTCCTTGAGCTCCTGGTAGGCGTTTTTCAGATTTTCATAAAGGCCAGCTTTTTCAATGGCCACCCCGATCTGGTTGCCGATGGCCGACAGGAACTCCAGATAATCATTGGAAAGATCAAGCGTGGATTGACTGGAAATAACCATGGCCCCCACCGGCTCGCCCTTTGAAACCAGCGGCACATAGATGGCCGACTGAATCCCTTCCTCAGCAAACAGATCGGCACAGGGATCATCCAGATTCGACGGATCGATAACCAGTTTTGTTTCAGACGTAAGCAGACTCTTCCCCAAAAAGCCCTGCCCCAATTCACGGGTTTTAATACGCCCATTTTCCACAAATCGCGAAGACAAGCCTCTGCTGGCCAAAAGCTCCAGCGTCTGTTTTTTCTTATTGAGGCGATAAATTCTAATACTTACGGACTCAAGGATTCCCAGAATTTTTTCAACGGTGTTGCCGACAATTTCATTAAGATCCAGGCTGCTGCCGATGGCCATGGATGTGGCATTCAGCGTGGCCAGCCATTTATTGCGCCATTCGATCTGCTCCTGGGCCCTTTTATTTTTGGTGACATCCCGAATGATGAAGACATAACCGGTAATTTGACCCACCACATTCAGGGTAACATTGGCCGTCAAAAGCCCATAGAAAACGGAACCGTCTTTACGCAGCAGCGGCGCTTCAAAACCAATCAAAAAGCCGTCTTGGAACAATTTCTTCTGAAACCGGTAAAGGTCGTCGTCATGTTTGAATAATTCCGTTACCGAGTTTATTTTCAGCAATTCCTCCCGTTTTGCAAACCCCAGGATATCGATACCAGCCTGATTCACTTCCAGAGCACCTCCTTTCGGATCCGTGAGCATGATGGCATCGCCTGAGCGCTCGAAAATGGTCCGGTATTTCTCCTCCGATTGCCGCAGGCCATTCAATCTCTCTGATATGACCTGTTCAAGATTACCCGTCAGCTGAGATAATTCTTTCAGCAGCTTTCGGCTTTCGGTAATGTCCACGGCCGTTTCCAATACGTAAGTAATCCTGTCACGGGCATCCTTGACCGGTGTGGTCCGAAGCAGCATCTGAGCATTTCGCCCGTCCTTCATCACAACCGTTTCTTCACGCTGGTGGCTTTTTCCGTCCTGAAATGTTCGTTCAACGATACAATCCTCGCATTTGAAATCCCTTTTTTTCCAGGCTTGGAAACAAAACCCTTTCGGATGTCCGCCAAATCGTTCTTTGAACAGATCATTGGCCATGATAATCTCAAAATTCTTGTTTATGGCGACAACATACTCCGTCACATTTTGAAGGAAAGACCGGTAATTGTTATTCGTTATGCTCTCAAATTTATCCACTCGAACATCCCCTTACGATTGATCACCATTTTTTTACACATCAATTCAAACAAGATGGCCCCACACCGGCATTTGAAAAATTGCTTGACAAAAAAAATATTATTGAACATGTTATCACAAATTCTGAAGAATTTCCATCTGTCTAAAGAACACATTACCAACAACTACATGGCCTTGATGCCCCAACCAAAGAGGATTTGCTCATGAATGTAGATCTGTCACCCACCCAAACGCTAGTTGAAAAATACAGCCAGAAAAAAGGCGCGCTAATTCCGCTCTTACAGGATATTCAAGCCGCTTACGGCTATGTTCCCGATGAGGCCGTGCAACTGGTTGCCCGGGAACTTTCCATTTTTCCTGTGGAAATTTATGGCGTCTTGACTTTTTATACCCAATTTTATTTGACACCGCGCGGGCAACACACCATCAGGGTGTGCCAGGGAACCGCCTGCCATGTCATGGGAGCCAAAGGCCTGTTTGACTATCTTCTGGATAAGCTGAAGGTTGAAGAAGGCGGAACAACGGAAGACGGCCTGTTCACCGTAGAACGCGTGGCATGTCTCGGGTGCTGCGGGATGGCGCCTGCGATTATGATCGATGAAGACTTTTATGGGCGCTGCACCATTCAGAATGTTGAAGAAACATGGGAAAAGTATCGATCGGAGAATGCGGGATCATGAAAAATAGAATACTCATATGCAATGGAACCAGTGGGATTTCGGCCGGCGCGAGGAAAGTCGGTCAGTTCTTTGAGGAGGGGCTGGAACTTCACAATTTACAGGATCGATATGATGTCGTCATGACGGGAGATCGGGGCTTATTCAGGGACGTGCTGGTGGACATTGTCAGTCCGAATGCGGAGCGAATTACCTACGAATATGTCAAGCCTGAAGATGTACAGACGATTGTGGAACAGCACTTGGTTAAAGGGGAACCGGTCGAGAAACTGCTGGCCGGAGAGGATTATAAGCAATTTTTCGCCAGTCAAACCCGCATTGTGCTTGCCAATTGCGGCGAAATCGACCCGAAGAGTATCGATGATTATCTGGCGCACAACGGCTATAAAGCGTTACAAAAAGTGCTCAGAATGACCCCTGATATCGTGATCGAAAAAATGAAAATCTCCGGATTGCGGGGGCGGGGCGGGGCCGGATTTTCCACCGGAATGAAGTGGGATTTCTGTAAACAGGCCAAAGGCGACCAGAAGTATATGGTTTGCAATGCGGATGAAGGCGATCCCGGAGCGTTTATGGATCGCAGCGTGTTGGAGGGGGACCCTCACGCTGTCGTTGAAGGCATGATTATTGCGGGCTATGCCATCGGCGCCACAGAGGGCTACGTCTATTGCCGGGCTGAATATCCCATTGCCATCAAACGTTTAACCAGAGCCATTGCTCAGGCAGAAAAACGCGGCTATCTGGGAAAGAATATTCTGGGCAGCGATCATTCGTTTCATCTGACCATTAAACAGGGGGCCGGGGCCTTTGTCTGCGGAGAAGAAACCGCGCTGCTCGCTTCAATCGAAGGACGGCGAGGGATGCCAAAGCCGCGGCCGCCGTTTCCGGCTCAGAAAGGGTTGTGGGGGAAACCCACCACTATCAATAACGTCGAAACGCTGGCCAATATCCGCCATATTTTTGAAAAAGGCGCAGAATGGTTTGCGTCCATCGGCACTGAAAAAAGTAAAGGGACAAAAGTCTTTGCCCTCGCGGGGAAAATCAAGAATACCGGTCTGGTGGAAGTCCCCATGGGCATGACCATTCGCGATCTGATCTTTGGCCCGGGCGGTGGAATGCTCAAGAAAAAGGACAAGTTCAAAGGCATCCAGCTTGGCGGCCCTTCCGGCGGCTGTTTGCCGGAAAATTTATTAGATACGCCGATCGATTATGAATCAATCAATCAGACCGGCGCGATCATGGGGTCCGGTGGGATGGTCGTCATGGACTCGCGCACCTGCATGGTGGATGTCGCCAGATTTTTCCTGGATTTTACGGTGACGGAATCCTGCGGGAAATGCGTACCCTGCCGCGTCGGCTTGAAACGCACCCTGGAAGTACTTGATGAGATCACCGCGGGACGCGGAAAAGAGGAACATCTGACGTTTCTCCGGGAGATGGGAAACACCATCAAAAACACAGCCTTGTGCGGACTTGGCAACACCGCGCCGAATCCGGTCTTAACCACATTGCGCTATTTTCCGGAAGAGTATCAAGCACACATTCACGACCGCATGTGTCCGTCACATGTGTGTACGGCATTGGTGAAATTTGAGTTCATCGAAGAAAACTGCACCAAGTGCGGAAAGTGTTTTAAAGCCTGTCCGGTGGAAGCCATTTCATGGAAAAAGAAGCAATATCCAATCCTTGATAAGACCAAATGCATAAAATGTAAAACCTGCATTGATGCATGTAACTTTGAGGCGATACAATGATAACGATAACAATTGATGACCAACAATTACAGGTAGAAGGCGGAAAAACCGTCCTTGAAGCGGCCTTTGACGCCGGAATCTATATTCCCAATTTATGCTATCATCCCGATTTACCCCCCCTGGGTGCATGTCGGTTATGCCTGGTCGAAATTGATGGGATGCGAGGGTTGCCTCCGGCCTGTACCACTTATGTATCTGAAGGGATGATGATTCGCACCCATACGCCTCAACTTCAGGAATTCCGGAAAAATATTATCTGGCTCATGTTAAGCGACCACCCCAAAGAACTGGCTGAATCATCCCAGTTTAAAAAAGTGGTTGAATGGGTGGGGAGAAAAGATCTTTTGCCCGGCCATGTTTCAGAGCCCAGAAAACTGCCGGTAATCCCGCAGGATGAGCCCGTTTATATTCGCGACCTTGAACGTTGTATTTTATGCGAACGCTGCGTCAGGATGTGCCAGGAAGTCCGCGGCATTGGAGCGATTGGCTTAATTAATCGAGGCATTAAAACCTATGTGGGAACCCAGGTTAATGTTCCAATCATGGATTCCGGGTGTAAATTCTGCGAAGCCTGCGTTGAAGTCTGTCCCTCCGGGGCCTTAAGGGATAAAGATGCCTTCACGGAAGAGGAACGCGAGGCCCACATTCTGCCCTGCACAAACACCTGCCCGGCCGGGATCGACGTGGCGCGCTATGTCCGTTTGATTGCCGAAAGCCGTTATCAGGATGCCATTGAAGTGATTCGTGAAACCGTTCCCCTGCCGTATACCCTGGGCTGTGTCTGTCCGCACCCATGCGAAGAGGAATGCCGGCGAGGTGAGGTTAATGAGGCCATCAGCATCCGTGCGTTAAAGAAATTTGTAGCGGAACGTGATACCGGGCGTTGGCGCGAAAAACTGAAAATTCTCCCCGATACCGGCAGAAAAGTCGCCATTATCGGCTCAGGGCCGGCCGGGTTGACCGCAGCCTGGTTTATCAGAAAGCAAGGTCATGCGGTTACGGTGTTTGAAGCCTTATCCAAAGGCGGCGGAACCATGCGGATCGGGATCCCTGAATATCGTCTGCCACGTCATGTGTTGGATCAGGAAATCAAAGACATTGAAGATATCGGGGTGGAATTCCGTTACAATACGAAAGTTAAATCTCTCAACGATCTCTTTGACCAGGGATTTAACGCAATCTTTCTGGGGATGGGAGCGACTCAGGGAACCACCATGGGAATTCCGGGCGAAGAGGATCCGCGCGTATTGAATGGCCTGTCAGTGTTGCAGGAAATTAACCTCGAAGGCAAATCCGAGTTGAAAGGCCGGATAGCCGTGGTCGGTGGCGGAAACGTGGCCATTGACGTGGCACGCTGTGGGTTACGTGTGGGTGCGGAACAGGTCTCCATGCTGTACCGGCGCACGCGTCAGGAAATGCCCGCCTCACCGGAGGAAATTGAGGCCGCTTTGAATGAAGGGGTGAATATCGACTTTCTGGTGGCCCCCATTCGCGTCATCGCCCGGGACGATTGTCTGCAAGTCGAATGTATTCGCATGGAATTGGGGAAACCCGATGCCAGCGGTCGTCGTCGTCCGGTTCCCATTGAAGGCAGCGAATTCATTTTAGAGGTCGATCGATTTATCATGGCCATCGGGCAAAAAGCGGTCGTTCCCGAAAACTTTGGCATCACGCTAAACCGGCGCGGATATATCCGGGCCGACAATACCAGAGCCGTTCCACGAAAAAGAGTGTTTACCGGCGGCGACGTGATGAGCGGCCCGGCAACGGTTATTGAAGCGATTCAAGCCGGGAGAGAGGCCGCCTCGGAGATTGACAAGCATCTGGGGGGCACAGGCGACATTTTGCAGCGCTTCATTCCCGAAGAACCGGAACCCAAACACTTGGGTAGAGATGAAGGCTTCGCCTATTATAAACGGATACACGAAGAGATGATGCCGGTGGAGGAATGCCTTAAAGGTTTTGAAGAAGTTGAAATGGTCTTCGATGAAAAAATGGCCCTTAAAGAAGCAAAACGATGTTTACACTGTCAGCTGAGATTAACCATTTCCAAAGTCCCCATGCCCCCTGAAAAGTAGATCCGACCGCTTGTTTCGTAACCGTTCACGGTTTTTACAACCGTGAACGGTTACGAATAACTGCTATGCAAAAGACCTCCAAAAACCAAATCCAAAAAGTTCCGAGCCCCCCCAGAAAAAATACCTGCGTGGCTTGTGGAAAGGATAACATTGGAGCCCGAAAGCGCTATTGTTCAAATGAATGCCGAAGTTATATCCAGTGGGTCCTTTCTCTGTCAAAGGGCTTACTCAGAGCCCTTAATACCCGATATGCCGCATTTTCCTTTACCAGCGACCAGGTCATCCTGGATGTATTTCCCATCTGGAGCAAGCATATCTCCAGGTTTTCCCGGTCCAGAACCCGGGGTAACAAACCTGCGGAAGATCTGAAACGGATGGTACTGGAGTTTGGCAGACAATGGCATGAGATGGTAGATAACAACCGCTCAATGAGTTACGCATCCCTTCACCTGGTGAACCGGAACCACCAGAAGTCCATTGCCCTGGAACAGATCAAACCGGAACGGAAATCCAGCCCCCGGCTTTCCAGACAGGAAACAGGAAGCCTAAAGATCCTGAAGCTTGGAAGAAATGATTTATCCAATGACGAGTCCAAAGCCAGAATTAAAGCCGCCTATAAAAAGATGGCAAAGGTACACCACCCGGATGCAGGCGGCGACGAAGACCAATTCAAAAAATTGAACTCCGCCCACGAACAGATGTTGTTGTGGGCTGAAAATCCCCAGTATACATCCAAAAAAGCCCTTCAGGATTGCTGGAGTTATGATGGGTTCAACAGTCGGTGGTCACCGCCTCTTTAAGGTATGTTTCCATTTTGCTTTTCATTTGCTTTCAGGTTCAGGTAAGTCAGTGCTTTTTTATAAACCGTCGTTATGGGAAGAGAATCAGGGGGAAGCGCCTTTCGAATCTGCTCAAGATATCCTTTTTCATACACAATCTGAAAGGTCCGTTGAAAATTCACATCGTAAATCCATCCGATCTGAAGCAGTTTGAAATCGTTTAATGTCCCGAGATCCTTCATCTGAACAATCTCCCCTTTCAAAAGGGACCTGTAAACCGCATGGGAAATGTCGGGCATGTCCGGAAGATTCAATTCAATGGTCGGGTTTCGTTCATGACGGGCATCACCGTAATAATCGGTCACCACCCGCCAGATGTCAACCTTGTCCGCATCCCGCAGGAGTTTTATGAAAAATAAGCAACGACCGTTCTCCCGGCTTGGCAAGATCGCCCGGTTATGGCATTCCACCGCACGAATGATGGTTCGGGCAATTTGCGAATCAATGCCTTTCAAAATTGCGTTTTCATGGATAACCCTAACGCCTAAAATGGCGTGGTTTTCACTCCGCACATCGGAAAAGGTTTTGTACCGTCTGAATTGTTCAAACCGACCGATATCGTGCAGCAGGCCCATGGCTTCAGCCATATGAAGATCTTCACCTCTAAGCCCCTCATTTTCTCCGATATCCAGGATGTTTTCACAAACCCGGTGGGTATGGGCCTGTTTTAAGTCGAGAGCCGCCTGAATGTTAGGGTCCGGAGAAGCGAATTGTTTAACATATCGTTCAAACCGGTTTTTGAGTTCCGGCAGAAAGGTCTTTAGATTCATCCTCAACCTCGTTTAGCTGTTATTGGGTTAACGGTTCGGGACTTTATCCATGCCTGATCGTTTGAATGGTTTTTTTAGCACAACCGGTATTTGTTGTCACTTAGAGGCTGAATAAACTATACTTCCATTTCAGGATCATCTGCCCATAAAGGCATCGTGTTTGAAAATCAGGAGACCATGAAAAAAGAAAAACCCTACCAAATCCCTTCCCATGTGACCGAGATCATCCTGGACAGCATTTCCGACGGGGTGTTCACCGTGGATCATGACTGGCGCATCACCTCCTTTAACCGGGCCGCGGAACGGATCACCCGAATTCCCAGGGAAGAGGCCTTGGGGAAACATTGCTGGGAGGTGTTTCGGTCCAACATGTGTGAAACCGACTGTGCCCTTCGTCGCACCATGAAACAGGGTAAGGCCTTTGTGGATACGTCCACCTATATCGTGGACAGCGACAAGCGTCGTATTCCCGTGGTGGTATCCACCAGTTTGCTGAAAGATGGCCGGGATACGGTGCTGGGCGGAGTGGAAACCTTTCGTGATATGAGCGTGGTGGAGGAGTTGCGCAAGGAACTGGATGCGCGCTATCAGGTGGGGGATATGGTCAGCCGCAGCCCCGCCATGCACCGGGTCTTCAAAATTCTGCCCCAGGTGGCGGAAAGCAACAGCACGGTGCTCATTCAGGGGGAAACCGGTACGGGCAAGGAACTTCTGGCCCGGGCCCTTCACGGCTTGAGCCCCCGTCGAAACAAACCTTTCGTGGCCATCAATTGCGGCGCCCTTCCGGACAACCTTCTGGAATCGGAACTTTTCGGTTATAAGGCAGGCGCCTTTACAGATGCTGTAAAGGACAAACCGGGACATTTCGCACTCGCCGAAGGAGGAACCATCATGCTGGATGAAATCGGGGATCTCAGCCCTGCATTTCAGGTCAGACTCCTGCGCGTGCTTCAGGAAAAAACGTTTCAACCTCTGGGTGCCACCAGAGAATCTAAGGCAAATGTGCGGGTCATTGCCGCCACAAACAAAGACCTGACCGAACTGGTGGAAAATGGGTCTTTCAGGCAGGACCTGTTTTACCGGATTAACGTGGTTCGGCTGGATCTCCCCCCCTTGCGGGTTCGCAAAGAAGATATCGCCACCCTAATCCGGCATTTCATCGAACGCTTCAACCGGTTGCAGGGCAGAATGGTGACCGGCATGAGCCAGGAGGCCCTTTCGATCCTCATGTTCCATGACTATCCGGGCAACATTCGGGAGCTGGAAAACATTATTGAGCATGCCCTGGTATTGTGCCCGGAAGGTGAAATCGGTGTCCATTGCCTGCCGGAAAACCTCCAAAATATGGCGCCTCAACCCCTGGGCGCAGGGATCAATGCGGCCTTGAAATTGACCGAATCCCAGGTCATCCAGGATGCGCTCAAGCGGAATCAATTCAACCGGCTGGCCACCGCCCGGGATCTGGGGATGCACAAAAGCACGCTGTTTCGAAAAATTAAGCACTTGGGTATTCACCTGCCAAAAACAGATGGGCGAAGCAAACGGAAAAGCACGTCTTAGGGTCGCAAAAATGCGGCTATATAAATCGTTAGGGTTTCATTTCTAAGACCCTATCTTCCAGCCTTGGCACCTCATTATTTATCCCTGATTTAATCTAAATGATTGCTTTTACTATTTTTATTTTACAGCAGGAATACCTTCGAAAAGGTTGGTACGCAAATTGCTATGTTTTTGCCCCATGGGAGGATTATGACAAATGAAAGTGGCTGTAACCGTTTGGGAAAATCGCATTTCACCTCTTTTCGATGCCACGCGTACGTTGCTCATAGCGGATATTTATAATCGCGTGCTCACCGAAAAACACCTGGTACCCTTTGATTGCATCTCCCCCTTTGCCAGGGCTGCAACCCTGGAAGAACTGGGGGTCGGGACCCTGATCTGCGGAGGCGTATCCGATTTCTTCGCCAAACTCATTGAAGCCCGCAACATTCAGATCATTCCTTTTGTGGCGGGGAGGGTTGACGAGGTCATGGATGCGTATTTGAGAGGCGCCCTTTGTCATAAGAAATTTCGAATGCCGGGATGCAGCCATGGGCCATATAAATTAAAGAGAAGGAGAAACAGACATGAAAATTGCAGCGAGTAGCAGCGGTAACCATTTGGAGTCTCCAATCGATCCGCGCTTTGGACGGTGCGCATATTTTTTGATCGTGGATACGGATGATATGAATTTCGAAGCTTTTAACAATGAAAGCATCGCACTGGGCGGCGGCGCCGGCATACAGGCAGCCCAGTTTGTGGCTTCCAAAGGCGCAAAAGCCATCCTGACCGGAAATGTGGGTCCCAACGCAGTGAAAACCCTTGCTGCAGCTGGGGTAGAAGTTTTCGTAGGTCAAAACGGAACAGTCGTTGAAGCGGTTGAACGGTACAAAAGCGGAAATCTTGAATCCACCCGAAAGGCCACGGTAGCCGATCATCACGGGATGGGCGGCGATAGCAGTCCCAAAGGTATGGATTCCGGCGCTAGTGGTCTTAATAATGCTGAAAAAGTGACGTCCGGAAGTGTCGGCGGTGCGGGCAGCATGGGTGCTGGTATGGGTCGCGGAAAGGGTGGCGGCAGCAGGGGTTGTGGCAGGGGGCGTGGTATGGGAGGTGGCATGCAGGGTAGAAATCAGGCCCCGGGAGACTCCGCCTCCGACACGAACGAGGCTAGCCAATTGAGGGAGCAGCTAAACCAGCTGAAGGAACAAATAAAAGTCCTAGAATCGAAATTGGGTTCATAAAAAAAATAGACACACAGAAGCGTCCATTTATGGTCTTTTTAAATATATTCGAGGAGAATTAGATTTATGGCAACGGCAAATAATAACCAGCAGGATAAACACCGGATGCAGGATCTTGAGATCAAGGAAAGCCTGCTTCGAATCAAACATAAAATACTGGTCATGAGCGGCAAAGGCGGCGTTGGAAAAAGCAGTGTGGCAGCTTATCTTTCCGTGGCATTGGCCCGGAAGGGATACAAGGTGGGGCTCATGGATGTGGATCTTCACGGCCCCAGTATCCCCCGCATGCTGGGGCTGAAGGGCAGTCTTCAGGAAGGCACGGGGGCCGGAAAGGCGCGTCCCGTCAGCTATCTTCACAATATGGAGGTGATTTCCATTGAAAGCCTGCTTGGGGAAAACAAGGATGCGGCCACCATCTGGCGAGGCCCTCTCAAAATCGGGGTTATTCGGCAGTTTGTATCCGATCTGGAATGGAATGACCTGGATTACCTGATTATCGACTCGCCGCCGGGCACCGGAGATGAACCGCTAACCGTAGCCCAGACCATTCCCGACGCGTTGGCCCTGATTGTAACAACGCCTCAGGAAGTATCTCTGGCGGATGTGCGAAAGTCCATCAATTTCTGCCGCCAGGTCAACATGGAAATCCTGGGCCTGGTTGAAAACATGAGCGGCCTTTTGTGCCCTCACTGCAAGAAAACCATTGACCTGTTCAAAACCCACGGCGGGATGTTGACCGCAAAAAAAGAGGGCCTCAGACTTTTAGCAACACTGCCCCTTGAACCCCAGGTGGTGATGAACGGAGATGCCGGCAGCATGGGGATTCTGGATAATGAAGCGCTTCCCATCACGATGGAATTCAACAAAATGGTGGATATGATCGTACAGTTGACGAAAGACCGAAAAAATAGTTCTCCAAAGACCCAATCGGAGTTCCCTGTTGTTAATAAAAGGGCTCGGGAAGGTAAAATGCTCGTGGTGCCTGTAAGCGACGGAAAGTTGAGTTCCCATTTCGGACACTGTGAACAGTTCGCGTTCATTGAAACCCAGAATGGAAAAATCGTCAAGACCGAAATGCGGAATCCCCCCGCCCATGAACCGGGGGTACTGCCCAAATGGCTTCAAGAGCAGGGCGCTGATGTGGCCATTGTGGGAGGAATGGGAGAAACCGCCCAACAGCTTCTCCGGGGCAACGGTATTGAAGTGATTATGGGTGCCCCAAAGGATTCTCCGGAATCTTTGGCCCATCAGTATCTCACCAACACCCTCGTTGCGGGCGAAAACCGTTGCGATCATTAAGACAGTTGCAAATTTGCCGGAATGTTCCGCGCTGCCACAATATAATCCGTGAAATCCGACAACCGCGACTTATAAAGGGTGTTAAAACGAAAATTTCTTAGTCCGCTCAGACCTTATCGAAAGCCCCTTTTTCCTTAAAATGGCCACATCTTTTGCCTCTTCCCTTTGCGGACAACCTTTTTTTGACCGGCTTTTCTTTTTTAACCCTTTAATTCCCTGATGAGGGCGGTTCATTTTTATGCCGAGCATTCAGTTGCGTAAAGAGAAGGCAAGTCTTTTGCCTAAATGCTTAACCAATTCATATAAAGTGTATTAATTCAACTCCGTTTAGGGATTTTATTGCCCCTTTCGCTAATTGGGTACTTGAAATAATCCTCAAAATCCTACGGCTTCGAGAAGATTCATTTGTCTCGTTTTCTTTTTCCTACGCGTGCCGGCCATCTCTAACAGCAATGTTGCCATGGTTGTAAATGTGACCCTCGCCACTAAGCCGTGTTGACTTCTTACACGGACTTGGTCCAGTCCTTCTCGTTTTTTGATCAGGTTGAAGGGTCGTTCACCGTTTTTGCGAATATCTAAAGCCTTTGACACCGACGCGCTGCCATAAAGAATCCGCTGAAAACAACCATTGTCAAGGGGAATATGACGGAATTTAGGGCAGATAGCCGCATTGGGGCACTCTCCAAATCCTGCACTGCATTTGAATTCGTGTCCCTTTTCTTCTATGCCTACATATTCCATTGGGGTTTCGCAAAAGTCATCACACATTACCTGCAAGGTTTCTTTGTCCACGTTTTCAGGCAAGGAAACATTGGAACTCGGCGGCTTTACCAGATGTACGCCACTTTCGTCATATATCGTACTGTCATTGTCATGATACGCTTCATCGGCAGTTACAAGCTGCAAATTCAGGCCGATCGCCTTGCCAATACCAACCAATGGTCCAAGAAAATGACTATCATGATGATTGGCTGGCGCTAACAGAGAAATGAGGGGGAAACTTTGACCCGTTTCTGCATTAATAGCCGAAAGTGTGTGCATCCGGTAACCTACAACATAGATCGATTTATCCCGCTTCGTACGACGTTTGCCGCAATCGCAATCAATATCACCATAAATACGTATCTTTTTACCCTTAATTTTAAACTTCGCCAACAACTTTTGACAATCAACCGCCAACTCCGTTGAATCAACGCAATGAACAATCCGACCATCTAGAAAACCGTGCTGTTGGAAATGGTGAAGGATATATACGGTCAAATTGACAAGTTGTTCAAAAGATAAGCTTGCCCTGAATTGGCTCATCTGAACATGGCTTATCATTGTCTTCTTGTTGAGCGGTAAACCTATAAATACACGATTTTGCTTGTTTTCTAGGCCAATATAACTATTGACATCTTTGTGTCCTTTATAGTCTTTGTCGTCACCACAGAATTTCCGGTAGCTTATTTCAGGGTATTTAATGGCTTTGAGCAGTTCAGCTCTCAAAAAATTGCTAGGAAAAATGTCCCTCATGCTGGGAGTAAAGCCGTCGTACGAAAGCAGTCTGTTGATGATAGTGTCATCCAATAAATTATCAATACATCTCAACTCCTTATCTTTAAGATATGAGGGGTGCCGCTTTATCTTGTTAAGATTAAATATGACATCATTTTCATGACTATCAATAAACTGAGCCATTTCATCTAAATTCATCATGCCGGAAGTTAGCTCCTGCTGCTCGATGCCAAGCAAGTCAAGTTTATCGGTTTCAATTTCCTTGCTGAAATCGTAATTTGTCACCACTTCATCCAATACTTTTTTGGCAATCTCCCTTTTTTCACGCTTTTTCAGAAGTCTCCAGCCCCGATAATTGGTTTTCAGTTGTTTTCTGATGATTGCTTTGATATTCTTATGATGCATGAGAAAGTCTCCTTAAAGTAAAACTATTTCGCAAAAAACTATTTACTTTATAGAGACTTTTTCGTGTTTAAGCAACTGTTTTTATTGATTTAAGCTCCAATTGTTTTAACACCCTTTTATAGTTGTCCCAAAGATTAAAAATATAAGATAGATCCGGTAAGGATAGGACAAACAAGGAGAATCGCATGATCATCAGTATCGCAAGCGGAAAGGGAGGAACGGGAAAGACCACAATCGCCACGAATCTGGCTATCTCAGTCGATGCTCCGGTCCAGATCCTGGACTGCGATGTGGAAGAACCCAACGCCCACCTTTTCATCCAACCTCACATGGAAGAGACCCGCACCCTTACCACGCCGGTGCCCGAGGTGGATATGGAAAAATGTACCCTTTGTGGGAAATGCGGAGAAATCTGTCAATTCAGAGCCATTGTGATGATTGGCGAAACCGTATTGCCCTTTGTTGAAATGTGCCACAGCTGCGGCGGATGCATGGAAGTGTGTCCGGAAAAAGCCATCACTGAAACCACCCGCGAACTGGGGCGTATTGAAAGGGGGCAATTCAATGGAAAGGAATTTGTTCATGGAATACTGCGGGTGGGCGAAGCCATGTCGCCGCCACTGATCAAAGCCGTTAGGGAATACGCCCGCCCGGATTGTTTGACCATTATCGACGCTCCGCCAGGAACCTCCTGCCCAGTAATTTCCGCCATGAAAGGGGTGGATTTCGTGTTGCTGGTCACCGAGCCCACCCCTTTTGGTCTTCATGATTTAAAACTGGCGGTGGGAGCCGTTCGGATCCTTGGCATTCCCTGCGGTCTCGTCATCAACCGATCGGACATAGGAGATGACGGGGTTTTGAACTATGCCGAAGCTGAAGATATTCCCGTCCTCATGGAGATCCCCTTCGATCGAAAAATTGCTGAAGCCTACTCAAGAGGTGACATGATCGTTGAAGCCATGCCGGAATGGAAAGAGAAATTTGTTCAACTTCATCATGATATGGAAGCCATTATGGAGCGGAAAAGGAGCGTATCATGAAAGAAATCGTTATTATCAGCGGCAAGGGTGGAACGGGAAAGACCAGCATTATTTCAGCCTTCGCATCACTTGCCGAGAGCAAGGTCCTTTGCGATGCGGATGTGGATGCAGCGGATCTTCACTTAATCATGGCGCCCGAGATAAAAGAACGTCACGATTTTGATGCCGGTCACATGGCGAAAATCGATCCGGATAAATGCACAGAATGCGGTATTTGTCGGGAACTGTGCCGATGGAATGCCATCAGCGAAGATTATGAGGTGGATGAAATCGAATGCGAAGGGTGCGGCGTTTGTTATTATTTCTGCCCTGAAAAGGCCATAGAATTCCCCATCAACACTTGCGGCGAATGGTTTATTTCCCATACACGTTTTGGTCCCATGGCCCATGCGCGCCTGGGGCTCGCGGAGGAAAACTCCGGAAAACTGGTGGCCCTCATTCGCAAGGAAGGGAGGGAAATGGCTGAAGAAAAAGGGCTTGATTACTTGCTCACCGATGGTCCTCCGGGCGTGGGTTGCCCGGTGATTGCATCCATGGGCGGCGCATCGGCGGTTTTGATTGTTGCCGAACCCACCGTTTCCGGAAAGCACGATATGGAGAGGGTCTCAGAACTGGCGGCATTTTTCAAGGTGCCGGCCATGCTGTGCGTTAATAAATTCGATCTCAACCCTGAAATGGGAAAAGCCATTGAGGCTTTTGCCAGCGAAAAGAACGTAAAAGTGATCGGTCGCGTTCCCTTTGATCCTGACTTTACCCGTGCCATGGTGGCGGGGAAGACCATTGTGGAGTTTAATGAGCAGGGAGAAGCCTGCCAGGCTGTAAAGACCATATGGAAAGATGTGGTTAGAAGTCTTGAAAAGAATTGATGCGGGGTTCTTTACTATTTCAGTAATTCCTGATAAGAAGGGTCTCGATTCCGCCGAATTCCGGGCAGAATCTTAAAAACCCCCGGGGCGGAAACCATTACCGTAAAGAAAGGATGAAACAATGGCATCAAAAGACAAGGAATCGAGATTGGCTCAAATGGGTTACTGGGAAGAACAGCTGAAACTGCGACTCGCCCAGTTGGCTGAAAAAGACGTTGCATCTGAAAAGATTGCTAAGGACACCGAGGTCAAAAAAATCCGCGCCAAAATGAGAGAAACCCGCGACCGGATTGCGGTCATCGAGGGAAAAGAGAAGAAACTGGAGGAGATGGCCCAAGCCCGTGCGGAAAAGGCCGCAAAACCCAAAGAACCTAAAAAGAAGAAAAAGCAGCTGGAAGAGGAAGCCGCTGAAAGCAAACGTCAGCAAAAAAAGAAGAAGAAAAAAGAGAAGAAACCCAAAGCTCAATGAGCACCTGGAATCTCCAGGCCCCTTTCAAAACGTTCAATTTCAGCCCCGTCCATTTTCAGCAGGGATTCGGGGCTGAAATTTAATTTACGGAACAGCATTTCTTCAACCTGCCCGCATAACCTGAAATTTAATTTTATTCTCCGGCAAAGGTCTTCCTGATTCTTTCCGTAGCGTTTGAGGATATAGTCTTCACGCTCCTTTAGGCTGACGATTCTGTCATGTTTGACCCGTTTATCCGCATAATAAACCACTTCCGTTTCAGAACCGGCACCGTTTAAATGATAGTTTTTCAGGTCCACGTGCTCCGCCACAATGGGGGCAATTTCGTCAAAGCCGTTTTCCATGCAGATCCGCTTTCCAATTTCCGCATGGTCCCCTCCGGAATTTATTGACGGCGTTTTCCCGATATCATGCAGCAATGCACCGACCGTTGTTTTTGAAACGGATATGTCCGGATTCACCTCCTGAAGCCCTCGGGCAATCATGCGGGCCACCCTTGCCACAACCACCGAATGCGCTTTGATATGGGCAAGCATATGGTACTTGTCCATGAAACGGTAGCTTTCGCGAATTGACGGAATCATCTGGTTTCTTCCCTTCATTTCTTTCGGCCCAAACCCCTATTCTTAGGCTACGGACATGATATCTAGCAGGTTTTAACAGGCCATTCAAGAAAAAATCCCGCAGTGGAAAATATGAAAGAATGAACCCTGCACATGACCCAATGGAGTGTTGACAAACCCTATGGTTTTGTTTAGATTCAAAAAAAATCAAGATGCAATTTACACGATTTTCTTGCCACGCGCCTTTAAACCGGAGAGATTGAAAAGCACGAAAGGAGTCCGGCCATTTCCGATTTTTCTCAAAATAACAGCAGGGTCACCTCATTTCATATCCTCCGACAGGATCGGGAACACTTGAGAAAGCAGCTGACGCTTCACTCAAGGTGGAAAAAAACGGCCCTGATTCTGCCGCTTCTGGCCAGTGAATATACCGACCCCGCCAACCATCCGGTTTTCGAAAACATTCTGGGGCAGCTGAAAGACATCAACTATGTCTCCGAGATTATCTTTGGCCTGGACCGGGCCACGGAAGCTGAAGCATTGCAGCTGCGGGATCTCATTACTGATTTTGGCATCCAGAATTACACGATTCAGTGGAATGATGGTCCGGGGTTTCTCGGCATATACGAAAAGCTCAACGAAGCGGGGTTCAATATCAGCGAACCGGGTAAAGGAAAAAACATGTTTCTGAGCTTCGGGATCGCCATGGCCCTGGGTGCGGAAACCATCGGCCTCATCGACGCCGATATTCGAACCTTCGAGCGGGTACAGCTGGACCGACTCTTTTACCCGGTCGTGGCGCTCAATTATGATTTTTCCAAAGCCTATTATTCCAGAATCAAGGATAACCAAATCTATGGAAGGGTAAAAAGGCTTCTGCTTGACCCCCTTCTCATCGCACTGAAACGGAAGTTCTCTGAGACCAAAGACCAGAAGATGTTGAATCTCATCGACTTTCTTCTAAGCTTCAAATATCAACTCAGTGGTGAGGTGGCCTTTCATGTGGACCTGCTGAAAAAGATGCGGTTTGCCACCAACTGGGGCGTGGAGATTTTCACCCTCATTGAAGTATATCGAAAAGCTTCAGCACCGGCGCAGGTCATGTTCACGAAAGATTCTTTCGATCATAAACATCAGGATGTCTCCAGCCAGGACCGCAAAAAAGGCCTTAACCGAATGGCCATTGATATCGTCACAACCCTGATGAATGCCTTGATTATCGAAGAGGGTTTGGAAATCTCTGATACCTTTTTCAGAGATCTGACAGTCACCTACCAGGCCGTGGCGGAAGAACAGGTCAAGAAATATTCCGATGACTCGGATTTCAGCGGCCTCACATACGACCGCGATAACGAAGAATTCCTCATCAAAGAGGTTTTCACTCATTCCATCCTTGAAGCCGGGGATATGCTCACCGCCCCTTACCGCATGACGGAGAAATTCTTGCGGTTTGTCAACTCTCACAATGAATTCGGCGAATTTCTCAAAAACGGGCTGGCCCAGGCCATTTTACAGGTGGAACATAGAACCGAAAAACAGTTGTTCGAAACGCCGCAAACGGTTTCCTGGGAACGGGTGAGCAATAAACTGCCGACAATCTTTTACGATTTGATTGAAGTGGTGGAAAGCGAGAAAAGACGTTTTTCCTGATGCAACGACGGGATAATTCATGGTTGACCGGAATTCATCTCCACCGTCCCATCTGGTTTTTACCGACCTGGACGGCACCTTGCTGGATCACGATACTTACGGTTGGGAAGAGGCCCTTCCGGCACTTGACCGTTGTCGAAAAAACGGCGTGCCGGTGATCCTGGTCTCCAGTAAAACCAGGGCTGAAATGGATGTAATTCGTCGTGAATTGAATCTTTCGGCGCCCTTTGTATCTGAAAATGGCGGGGCCGTATTCTTTCCACGTGAAATCTTCGAGAATGCACCGGCAGGCTCCTTTGAATCGAAAATCCTAGCGCCAGAGGGATCAGAGGGCTTTTGGCAGTGGTCTTTTGGCACGCCCTACACCCATCTGATTCGCACGTTGAGCCATATGCGAAAAAGCCTGAGATTATCCCTGAAGGGATTTTCCGAGATGGATGTTACCGAAATATCCCGACTGACGGGTCTTGGCGAGGAAGCCGCCCGTCTTGCCTCATGCAGGGAATATGATGAGCCCTTTGTTTTTGAAGGAGAGGCGCCTGACGATCTGGGACCACTCAATGAATACGCTGCCCAAAGAGGGATGATGATCGTCTCGGGGGGTCGCTTTCACCACCTGTTGGGTAACAACCACAAGGGAAAAGCCATGGGGCGGATTGTGTCCTGGTATAATTCACAATATCATTTAGAGGGGCAATCCGATCATATCCCCACCATTGCCCTGGGTGACAGTCCAAATGATTTTTCCATGTTGATGCGTGCGGATTTCCCCGTACTGATTCTTTCAAAACATCATTTTCCAGATCTTGTAAAGAAAATCCCAAATCTCGAAACAACAAAATATCCAGGTCCAAAAGGCTGGAACGAAGCCATTTTGAATATCTTAAGTCCAAGCAAGGAGAAGGCCGATGCCTGATAGCTTTGAAAAGGAGATAAATCCGGAAAACATCAAAAAAGCGGAAATGGTGGTCTGTATCCCTTCCTACAAAGAAGCGGATGCCATTAGTTTTCCCACCACCCAGGCCGACATAGGGTTGCGGAAATATTTCAGTGAGTATGACGCCGTCATCATCAATTGTGACAACAACTCGCCGGATCACACCCGGGAGGCCTTTCTTAAGACGCCGACCCAAACGCCCAAAATTTATCTTTCCACTGCGCCGGGGCTTAAGGGAAAAGGAAATAACTTCAAGAACCTGTTTCAAAAGGTGGTTGACCTTAAAGCCAAGGCCGTGGTGGTAGTGGACGCTGATCTCAAGAGCATCACCCCCGAATGGATCAAACACCTGGGAGAACCGCTTTTCAGTGGGTTTTCCTATGTGGCTCCCCTGTATATCCGGCACAAATACGATGGCACCATTACCAACGGCATTGCGTACCCCATGACAAGGTCTCTCTACGGTAGACGGGTCCGTCAACCCATCGGCGGGGATTTCGGGTTCAGCGGAGAACTGGCGCCGTTGTATTTAGAAAGCAAGACCTGGAACGAAGCGGTGGCCAATTTCGGAATCGATATCTGGATGACCACCCTTGCCATGAACAATAAAGCCCAAATCTGCCAGGCCTTCATGGGGAGACCCAAAATTCACCGCACCAAGGATCCCGGAAGCGACCTGGGCCCCATGTTTCGACAGGTAGTGGGAACCATCTTTTCCTTAATGAAAAAGTTTTCGCCTTACTGGCTCAAAGTGAAATACAGCCGCCCCACCGCCATTTACGGGTTCGGTCTGGGCGAAACGGAAATGCCGCCTGAGGTTTCCGTGAACCGGGAAAACCTGCTGAACCAATTTCACGCAGGCTTTGATCAATACAGTGACATATGGGAGAGTATCCTCACACCCGATGTTTACAAAAAACTCTTTGAAATAAAAGACATGAGACAACAGGAGTTTAGTTTCCCCACTGATCTGTGGGCCCGTTTGCTATTTGACACGGCCGCATCATACGGGGAAGTGGGCATTAACGAAGATGACACCATGGATTCCCTGATCCCCCTCTATTTCGGCCGCACCCTTTCCTTTGTCAACAGAACGGAAAAAATGTCCATGCAGCAGGCGGAAGAGGCCATCGAAAATGACTGTGCCACCTTTGAGACGGCGAAACCCTATCTCATTCAACGGTGGAGGGAGCGGCATCCTGTTTCGAAGTGAAAAGTGAAGAGTGGAGAGTTTGCCCCCCTTCACTCTTCATTTATTGTGAATGTTGAGCTCACCAACACCTCCGCCTTAACTCCGCCGGGACCGCATGACTATCAGGCGTCTGAAGGAGCGTTGAGTTCACCGGATCCGACTTTGTTTGTTCGCAAGATATTCTGGGTCATCGCGGATTAGCGTGAATTTGTCATGTTGGGTTTATATCCCGAAGGGATGTGGGCATATAGCCGGTGGTTTCAACCACCGGTAGGATCAATTCATGAATGAGTCCTGAAGGGACGACGACGAAGAATACGCCGTCCTTTCAGGACTTGAAAATTTTGATTCTTATTCCGGTGGTTGAAACCACCGGCTATACGACTTTACCCCTCCGGGGTAGTTTTCACGTTAATCCGCGATGAGCCGATATTCTTCTATAGTCAAGAAACTGATATGCTGTTTTCAGAATCGGAAATGGCTGGTCCATCAATTTTGATACTGAGCTCTAATATCAACCCGGTAGCCACCTGATATATGGAGATAGTGCAGGTCTGATGACATCCAAAATCCGGTCAGTTCAATGCACTTCTCAACCGTCAGTCCGACCCTCCCGATAATGATATCAAAGGTATTCGGCTGCTAGAAATTGGTTGTGATACCATTCTGCCGGAATAGTGTAATTGCGCTCCAAAGAGGCACAAAGCACTCTAAGCCATCATTATGTAGATGTGGCTCATATACCCGATTTCCACCACCTGACATATATGAAATATTCAGAAGTCTAATTCCCACGAAAAAGACAGTAACTAGCTTCTATTTGATATAATTTGAAAACCTTATCTAATACATCAAATTAATTAAATGATTGGGTTAGCGCTAAAAAAATTACAGTCTCCCACACGGATCGTAAGCGATGTTATATTGAATAATATATTGATTAGTGTGCATATTAACATAATCAATATATACAACATTAGGATATGGAAAGCATGTGTAGTAAATATCGTGTAATAATACACCAGGAAGTTTAGTGTTCGCTTCTTTAGCAAGTATTTGCAAATCCTCCCATTTCTTTTTTTTAGGTGGAGCAATTATAACTGGTGTCAACGTCCATGAAAACAAATGAAGAAAATCTTTTCCAAGCCCACCAACCAACCTCAATTTTATTAGCTGGTCCTTTTTCATTTTTTCGTAATCAGGTGTTTTCGAATATTCATCGTAAACTCTTAGGCTTGCAGGCAGAGAACTATCGACATGATGAAAAAAATCGGCATAGCGCCAACGGCCTTTTCTGGGATCTATTCTATCGCCAAAATGCTGAAGTACAGCCACGAAATGCCCTCTTAAATTGAACAGAATTTGTTTTGTCAGGGTTGGTTCATAAGTCCACTCATGCTTAAATAAAAAATTTTTATATTTATAATTCTCCAGTAACAAATTGAGTCTATCTTTCGCATATCCTGAATCATCTCCTGATTCAAAATGCGAAAATTTTAAAATAACAAATTCAGTAGGTTGCGCCGTTAGAAAAGCTACTGTCTGATCGAGAATATGTTCAATTTTTGCTCCGCCACAACCCCAACCGTTAGTTCTGTGGTAAGTTAGTAGATCCATATGTTCAACAGTAACACGGATATCAAAGTATCTGGTTCCTGAAACTAGTTGCCAAAAAAAATCTAAATTTTGTGTTTTGACACGCGTGTCTACAGCTCCACTGGGGATATTACAATTTCTAAATTCATACATTCCAGAGTCATGACTACCAGGCAGAATAATTTTATTGAGGGGTTGGCCATTATGAAGTCTACTCATCCAGTTTGCTGTATTTATAGTCTTTGGGTCGAATGCCTCCAATGAAATCCTCTCTACAGATGTAGAATCCGAGCCATCGCAACCTGAAAGAAAAAAGGCAAAACCGATAAATAGCAAAATTGCCAAAATTCGTACTTTCATAATCATCCCTCCTTGCGATCTTTTTCCGCCTTGCTGATTATCGAGAGGCGCCATACAGATATGTTGATTTTCCAAAAAAAAACATAAGTATCAGCACTCCCAAAACGTGGTGATAAGCCTTACTTCTTTGGAAAAAGTATTGCCTGGAATTTGAAAAAAATTCCAGACTCACCTTAACTCATTATTTATGCGAAAAACCCAATATATCGTCAGTTCCAAAAAAGTTGTGTTATCATCAAATCAGAGGGCTTGAGCGCACATTGTGATTGATTCCATCTCTCAGGGCCGGTCGCTCTCCATATAAATTGAGAATATTCCAAAGAATTCACGCCCCCAAAAATCTGTAATAAGCTACTATTCCACAGCCCCCTTTAATGCTTTGCATGTCTCGCTTTTTCAGCATAGCAGGTAAAATCACCTGTTCAAAATTTTAGGTGCTACGTTACTTTGTCAGGTTAACGAACCAATATGAGTCTCACGTCCATAACATTGGTGTTGGTGGGACCGGTCATGAGAAGATCCCCGGTTTTTTCGAAAAAGTGGTAGGCATCATTGCTGTTTAAGAAATCAACGGCCGACAACCCCACTTTTCTCCCCCTTTCCACCGTATAGGGGTCCACTACGGCCCCCGCCGCGTCCGTGGGGCCGTCATTGCCATCGGTTCCCCCACTTAATACAACCATCCTGTCGGGAAGTCCGGCGATTTCAACGGCCGATGACAGACAAAACTCCTGATTCCTGCCTCCCAACCCCTTGCCCCGGATGGTCACAGTGGTTTCCCCTCCTGAAATAATACAGGCCGGTTTTCCAATGGGCCTGCCACTCCGGCATATCTCCCGCGCGATGGCACAATGTACTCGGGCCACGTCCCGGGTTTCCCCTTCGATCAGAGATGAAAGGATCAGGGTGTCATACCCAAACTCCCTGGCTTTTTGCTCCGCCGCTTCAAGAGCCAGGATATTGCTGCCCACGATGATGTTGGATACATACAGGAAAACCGGATCACCTTCTTTGGGGGTATCGGGAATCCGACCCTGCGCCCCATCTTCCAGACGCCCAACAATACTTTCGGGAACGTTTTTCAAATCATATTTCCGTAAAATACCCAAAGCGTTTTGAAAGGTGGAAGAATCCGGCACAAAAGGACCTGACGCAATGACGTCCATTTTATCCCCCACCACATCGGACAGCATCAGGTTGACCACGGTGGCCGGAAAAGCGGCGCGGGCCATCTGCCCCCCCTTGGCGGCGGATATGTGCTTTCGAACCGCATTGATTTCGTCAATACTGGCCCCGCAATCGAGCAGCATGCCGGTTAAGGTCTGTTTCTCTCCAAGGGTAATTCCCTGGGCGGGTTGGCAGAGCAATGCGGACCCGCCGCCGGATATGAGTGAAATGATGAGGTCTTTGTCATTTGCTTTCGCCAGAAAATCCAGAATGGCTTCTGTTCCCTTGACCCCATTTTCATCGGGTAACGGGTGACTGGCTTCAACGGTCCGGGTCACAGAGAGCTTTTCAGTAAAGCCATATTTCACATTGATCATCCCCCGGTGAATCCTCTCGCCCAGAAGCGCTTCCATGGCTTTGGCCATGGGTGCGGTGGCTTTTCCCCCGCCAACCAGGGAGATACGGTTAAATTGTTTCAGGTCAAGCGCGGTCTGCTCTTCTCCATCCTTTCCAAGGATGAGTTGGTCGTTTTTAACCCGCACAAAGTTTTTCACGGCCCCATAGGGGTTCACAGGTCGTAATGACTCCCTGAAAATGGCTTTGGCTTCGGCGTGCATCTGTTTCAGGAGGTATTCATCCATGTTTTTATCCTCTATGTTCAATTTTCCAGATGAGATTTTTTTGTAATGGTTCAAAGGTTCAATATTCAGCGTGAGAAGAAAGTGTACCTCATTTTTTTTCTAAAGAAAAGTCCTTGCCTGTGGCCCATATTTAAGAACCGGTTTTCAACTTGACACGGAGGTTCCATTTTATCTAATATCCGGCAATCTAATTTCAGTTAAAATGAAACTTCCGATCTTTTGACAGAACAATCCAGGGACCGTTTCAAATTTTTCGACAATACGTCGAAATCAGAACCAACCCACAGATTAAAAAAAGGAGCCTCGTATGCCGAAGCGCGACGACATCAACAAGGTAATGATCATCAGTTCCGGACCCATCATCATCGGGCAAGCCTGTGAATTTGACTATTCCGGAACCCAGGCGTGCAAAGCCCTTCGGAAACTGGGCTATGAAATCGTTCTGGCCAATTCAAACCCCGCCACCATTATGACGGACCCGGGCATGGCGGAAGCCACCTACATCGAAGCCCTCAATGTAGAAACCATGACCGAGATCATCGAAAAGGAGCGCCCGGATGCACTGCTCCCCAATCTTGGCGGCCAGACGGGCCTCAATCTTTCTTCGGCACTGGCGGAAGCAGGCGTTTTGGAGAAATACGGCGTCAAGATCATCGGCGTTGAGATAGATGCCATCAAACGGGGGGAGGATCGAATCGCCTTCAAAGCCACCATGGACAAGTTGGGCATTGAAATGTGCAAGAGCGCGCCCGCTTTCAGTGTTGAAGAAGCGGAAAAAATTGCCGATAAGCTAGGTTACCCCGTGGTGATCCGGCCCGCTTACACCATGGGCGGCACGGGTGGTGGATTGGTTTACAACGTGGAAGAACTTCGACTCATTGCCGCCCGAGGCATCTCCGCCAGTTTTGTGAACCAGATTCTGGTGGAAGAATCCGTGCTGGGTTGGGAGGAGCTTGAGCTTGAGGTGGTCCGCGACGCCAAAGATCAGAAGATCACCGTCTGCTTTATCGAAAATGTTGATGCCATGGGCGTGCACACCGGCGATTCCTTCTGTACGGCTCCCATGCTGACCATTGATCCCGAACTTCAGAAAAGACTTCAGAAATATTCCTATGATATTGTGGATGCCATCAAGGTCATCGGCGGCACCAACGTTCAATTCGCTCACGATCCAAAAACCGGACGCGTCGTGGTCATCGAAATTAACCCGAGGACAAGCCGATCTTCAGCCCTTGCCTCAAAAGCCACCGGTTTTCCCATCGCCCTGGTATCCGCCATGCTTGCGGGCGGCCTCACCCTGGATGAGATCCCCTACTGGCGTGAAGGAACCCTGGACAAATATACACCCTGGGGAGATTACGTGGTGGTCAAATTCGCTCGGTGGGCCTTTGAAAAATTTGAAGGATCCGAGGACAAACTGGGCACACAGATGCGCGCTGTGGGTGAAGTCATGAGCATCGGCAAAAACTACAAGGAAGCTTTCCAAAAAGCCATCCGCTCCCTGGAAAACGGGCGGCACGGTTTGGGGTTTGCCAAGGATTTCAACCAAAAATCGTTGGAAGACCTCATGGATCTTCTGGCCGAGGCCACCAGCGAGCGTCAGTTTATAATGTACGAAGCCCTCCGGAAAGGGGCCGGCGTGGCGGATCTTCACCGGAAAACCCACATCAAACAATGGTTTATTGAGCAGATGAAGGAACTGGTGGCGCTGGAGGAAAAAATCCTTGCCCATAAAGGAAAAGATCTGCCGGATGCCCTTTTGATACAGGCCAAAAAGGACGGTTTTTCAGATCGGTATCTATCTAAAATTCTGGCGGTTTCTGAAAAAGAGATCCGGGAGAAGCGGATCGGTCTGGAGATGGTGGAAGGCTGGGAACCGGTTCCCGTCAGCGGCGTTGAAAATGCGGCCTATTATTTCTCAACCTACAACGCTCCGGATCAGGTGGGGTCCAGCGACCGGCGGAAGATCATGGTACTGGGGGGCGGTCCCAACAGAATCGGCCAGGGCATCGAATTTGATTATTGCTGTGTGCATGCGGCGTTTACCATTAAGGACGAAGGGTTTGAGTCCATCATGGTCAACTGTAACCCGGAAACCGTATCCACGGACTACGACACCTCCGACAAGCTCTACTTTGAACCCTTGACCGTAGAGGACGTGCTCAGCATCTATGAAAAAGAAAAGCCGGAAGGCGTGATTGTACAGTTCGGCGGCCAAACCCCCTTGAACATTGCCGCTGAACTGGCCGAAGCCGGCGTTAAGATTATCGGCACACAGCCGGAAGCCATCAATCTTGCTGAAGATCGTGATCAGTTCAGAATCATGATGCGAAAATTAGGCATACCCCAGCCGGAATCCGGCATGGCCAGCACCCTGGAAAAAGCCCTTAAAATTGCAGATCGGATCGGTTATCCGCTCATGGTCAGACCGAGCTACGTGCTGGGGGGACGGGGAATGGAAGTGGTGCACGATGAGGAGATGCTCAAACACTACGTGGCCGCTGCTGTTGACATAAGCCCTGAACGGCCTATCCTGATCGACAAATTCCTGGAAAATGCCATCGAGGCCGAAGCCGATGCCATCAGTGACGGCACGGACGCTTATGTACCGGCGGTCATGGAGCATATAGAGCTTGCGGGAATCCATTCAGGGGATTCCGCCTGTGTGATCCCACCCATCAGCATCGCAGCCAAACACCTGGATACCATTTATGACTATACCCGAAGAATCGCCATTGAACTAAATGTGGTGGGGTTGATGAATATCCAATATGCCATTGCCGATGATACGGTCTATATCCTGGAAGCCAATCCTCGGGCATCACGAACGGTTCCACTGGTCTCCAAAGTGTGCAATATTTCCATGGCACGGATTGCCACCCAACTGATACTGGGCAAGAAACTGACGGATCTGGACATCAAAACCAAAAATATCCCCCACTACGGCGTCAAGGAAGCGGTCTTTCCCTTTAACATGTTTCCGGAGGTGGATCCGCTTCTGGGACCTGAGATGCGGTCCACGGGAGAAGTACTGGGCATGGCGGATTCCTTCGGCCTGGCCTATTACAAGGCACAGGAAGCCACCCAGTCGGTCCTTCCGGATGAGGGCGGTGTTTTGCTGACCGTATCGGACGCGGACAGACCGGCCGTGGGGGAAGTGGCCCGACAGCTTGATCAGCTGGGTTTCAAAATCATCGCCACCAACGGCACCCACCGGTTTTTAAAGGAGTGTGGCATTGATGCCAAGCGTATCCTGAAGATGCATGAGGGTCGGCCCAATATCGTTGATGCCATCAAAAACAATGAGATTCAACTAGTGATTAATACCCCCAGCGGCAAATTGAGCAAGCATGATGATTCGTATATTCGAAAAACCGCCATCAAATTTAAAATCCCCTATATTACCACGCTTGCCGCCGCACTGGCCGCCGCGCGGGGAATTGCCGCCAAAAAGCGGGGTCACGGCGCGGTAAAATCCCTTCAGGACTATCACCGGGATATCAAATAAAGACATAAAAAAGGGAAACATTATGGATGGAATTGTTGGGATTTACAGTCCGGAAGATGATGAACTGGTAAACAAGGCTTTTCTCGCCACCGGTGCCTGTCAGCATCGGGGCAAAGCCAGCACCGGGCTGGCTGTCGGGAACAGTGAAGGCATTTATATTTATAAAGGCCTGGGACGCATTGCGGAGGTTATTGATCGGGACATTGCCAGGACCTTTCAACACCTTTCCCCCATAGCCGCCATCGGCAATATCGGATACACCAAGCAGAGGATTCCTGAGAAGATCAATGTGGAGCCCATCGAGATCCGTCCAAAAGAAACCTCAACGCTGAAGCTGGTTCTGACCATGGATGGGTATCTCATCAAGGAAGACGACCTTAAGGCCGAGCTTGAGCCCCATTACCGCTTTCAGACCAACAACAAAACCGAGGTGGTGGGGGCACTGCTGCATCAATATATGCTCCAGGAAGGCATCAGCTTTACCGCTGGTGAAAAACTCATTAACAAACTGAGCGGCAGGGGCACATTTGCACTGACCGCACTGGTTTATGATGGCAGTGAAATCCATCTAGTCGCCTTAAATGACGACAAGGCCTTTGAGCCCTTCTGCCATGCCACCATTGACGGTGCGTTTGTGGCTTGCTCGGAATCCTGCTCTCACCGACGATTGGGGGGAACCACAGAAAAAGAATATGACAGCGCCGAGATGACCATCTGTTCATCGAAAGGCATTGAAACCCGGCGTTTAATGAACAAACCCATCATGCCCGATATTTTCCAGGGGGTATATTTCGGCAATGTGGCGTCCATGTTTCGAGGAAAAGAGATCTTTCAGATCCGAAGAGAACTGGGTCTGGGGTTAACACAACAGTATCCCACGTCAAGGGCAGACGTGGTCATTCCCAATCCCGAATCGGGCTGGGGCGTCACCGTCGGCGTTGCGGAAGGTCTGAACAAACAATTGCTCCCGGCACTGATCAAACTTCCCCAGGCAGTAAGAACATTTCAGGAAAGCGCCCGAAAGACCAGAACGCAGGAAGTGGGTCTCAAATTCGGGGGCATTGATTCCCTTCTGAAAGCAAAAAATGTGGCCATGGGCGATGACAGCATTGTTCGTGGCACCGTAAGTGAAGGTGGCTCAGTCTGGGTGGTTTACAATTCCGGCGCAAAATTCGTTGAATTCTGGATATCCTACGGCCCAATGATTTTTCCATCTTTCAAGGAATGGCACCGGGGGGTGGACTGTCTTCACGAACTGGCCGCCAGACGCGCTTTTCCCGACGGTAACCCCTATGACAAAAGTCTGGATGAAATCAATGGGGCCGTCGCCCGTTTAATCGGTGTTGATGAAGTTCGTTATAATACCCTGGAAGGGATTAAAGAAGTGGCTGGAGACGGTTCTTTTCAGGCGCTTGATGCCAGTTATCCCATTGATGAAATTTATTGGCCCGACTGGCTCAAAGGAGAAGTTGAACAGTATTATCGGTATCGGTAGCGAATTTTCGTTTACAGTTTACGGTTACCGGTTGAAAAAAACACCCACCTCATTCCATCTCAAAAATATTCCCGGGTGCCATGATTCCAGCAGGGTCCAGCTCTCGCTTGAGAGCTTTCATGGCACCGATGATGGGCGGCGGGTATTGAAATGCCAGTTGACGATGTTTCATTTTCCCGATGCCGTGTTCGCCCGCCACACACCCCCCCAGCGCCACGGCTTTTTTAGCCATCAGATCATCGATTTCCGATGCAATGACCTTCTCTTCCCTGGTTCTTGCAATAAAATTAAAATGAGGATGTCCGCTTCCCAAATGCCCGAACCGGATAACCGTCATATCTCCCAAAGGAGATCTGATTTCATCAAAGTACCTAAACAGATCGTGCAAACGGTTATGGGGGACGGCCCAGTCAGTGGAAATTTTGCAGCCACCGGTTTTGACCGCTTTGATGCTCTCCTCATTGGTTGTTGAGGGGACATGATGCCGCAAATCATAAAGGTGCCTTTTTTCTTTTGGGCTATCGGCAATCTGGGTATCATCAGCAAATGGCGTATGTTTTTCGATTAAGGGGAACCATAGATTCAGCCACTGGTCTTTTTCTGAATCATCATTGTATTCCTGTTCAAAATAGATCATTGCACGTGCATCAGCGGGTATGGCAATCCCTTTTGCCTTCGGACGGATAATTTCCAGACAGCCTTGATCCAGAAACTCCATGCTGACCGGTTTGTAGGCGGGCTCATGGATGGCTTCTATCGTAAAATCGATAGCACTTTTGAGATCCCGGAAAAAAACAATCCCCACAAACATATTGGCGGGCAGCTCAGATAATGACACTTCGATCCGCGTCACAATGCCCAGAGTGCCTTCAGATCCCACAAACAGCTGGGTCGGCCGATACAATGCGCCGTAGCCGGCGCACATTTTTTCAGAAATACCGTTTTTCACTTCAAGCACCCTGCCCCTTCCATCAACAATCCGTAACCCCTTTATCCAGTTGATGGTGGCGCCATATTTAAGGGAGCGGGAACCGGATGCATTGGTGGCCACATTCCCGCCCAGGGTACACTCTTGGGCACTGGTGGGATCCGGCGCATACATGAGTCCCACGTCCTCGACCTGCTTTTTAAAATGGCCCAAAATAATCCCCGGTTCCATAACCGCAGATTTTCTTTTCACATCGATATCGATCAGTCGGTTCATCCGTTCCAGGGAAAGGGCCACGCCTTTTTCACAAATGGCTGCCCCCGTGAGGGACGACCGAAGGCCCTGGGCCGTCAGGGGCATTTTGTTAGAAGCACAGGCGCGCACCATGTCAATCACTTCAGCTTCAGAATTAGGGCGGAAGAGACCTTTAAACTTTCCTTTAATGCCCAGTGCATCCTCATTGTACGCCGCGATAATTTCAGGGTCAGTGATCATTTCCGGCATGGATAATTTTCTCCTTGAATCCCGGCAGATATTTTCATAATTTATCAGAATCAACTTGTTTAAATCCAGTCAAAAAGCGAAGATCTGAATCATGGGTCTGATATTTGATCAAAACACACTCGGTTTTTACGATTCCTGGCGGCGAAGCCATCAAAGCCGAACCATCGACAGGTCCATGGAACCCCTTGTGGTATCGCTTCTGGACCCCCAACCGGGAGAAAGGGTACTGGATATCGGTTGCGGCACCGGAAATCACCTGATCATGTTCAGCAAAATGGGACTGGACGTCAGTGGTGTCGACGCCTCCTCACAAATGCTGGCAAAAGCCCGAGCCCGTCTGGGACATAAATCCAACTTCAAAATCGGTATGGCGGAGGATCTGCCGTTCGATGATAACGAATTTGACCTGGCAGTGTTGATCAACACGTTGGAATTCATGGACAACCCCCTGTCTGCCTTGCGGGAAGCCGGTCGCGTGGCCAAAAAGAAGATTTTTATCGGCGTATTCAACAGCTTTTCCTGGAACGGATTTTTAAAGACCATCCAGGGTTATTTCGGGGATCCCCTTTTCGCGCAGGCCAGGCTCTACAACCTCTGGCAACTCAAATCCCTTCTCAAACTGGCCTATGGGACGGTTCCCATCTCGTGGCAGTGCATACGGATAATGCCGTCCTTTATTGAAGATACCTTTTCCTTTAACAGAAATGCGAAAAGCTGCAAACAATCCCCTTTCGGATTCTTTCTGGGCCTGTCAGCAACCCTTGTGTACCGTTTTGAAACCGACAATCTCCCCCTGAAAGTCAGGCTCAAAACGGCGGGTCATTCGCTCATGGGGATAAAAACCCTTCAGAAAACGGATCCACGGGAATTTAAGCGAGAGTGACAGTTGACCTGAGGAAATCACCATGAAAGAAGCCTGTCTATATGAAAAACTGAGCAACAATAGGGTACAATGTAGACTCTGCAATCATTTCTGTGTGATTGAAGAGGGAGACAGGGGTCTATGCGGTGTAAGAGAAAACCGTTCCGGGACCCTTCTGAGCCTGGTGTATGGAAAAATTATCGCCGGGCACTGCGATCCCATTGAAAAAAAGCCCTTGTTTCACTTTCTTCCGGGGAGCCGGTCTTATTCCATTGCCACGGTTGGATGCAATTTCCGATGTCTTTTCTGCCAGAACGCCGACATCAGCCAGATGCCCCTGGACCGGAACCGTATCATGGGCGAGGATACGGCACCCGAAGACATTGTGCAGGCGGCCATCAATCAGGGGGCAGCCTCCATTTCCTACACCTACACTGAGCCTACCATCTATTTGGAAACAGCACTGGAAACAGCACGGATTGCAACAGAGAAGGGGCTACGAAATGTTTTCGTCTCCAATGGTTATATGACGCCGGCCGCCCTTGAAAAGATGGGGGGAAATCTGCATGCCGTTAACGTGGACCTCAAAGCGTTCAACAAGGAATTTTACCGGGAACAATGCGGCGCTAAACTGGAACCCGTCCTGAAAACCCTTGAAACTCTGAAATCCATGGGAATCTGGATCGAAGTGACAACCCTTCTGATCCCGGGACTGAATGATAAACCGAAAGAGCTGAAAGATCTTGCGCAATTCCTGGTGGATCTGGACCCGAGCATCCCATGGCACATCAGTCGCTTTCACCCCACTTATCGCCTCATGCACATCCCAGCAACCCCCGTTTCAACCATTCAACGGGCCAGGGATCTGGGCTATGACGCCGGTCTACAGTATGTGTACACCGGTAATATTCATGGGGACGAAGGTGAAAATACGTTCTGTCATTCCTGCAAGGCACTTTTGATCGACCGAACAGGGTTTTTCGTAAGGGAAAACAGAATCAAGGACAATCGGTGTTCCGTTTGCGGAAAAGAAATACCCGGGCGTTGGAATGTTTGATTTTTGTGGAGACTGGTGCTAAACAGTTACCTGGTGTCGAGAAGGGCTTTATGGGTTCTTTTTTCACCAGGATCCCCGCTGAATCATATTGATGGCCTTCTTCTGTTCAGCGGGGCTCCAAAAAACACCCCTGTGTCAGAATAGTTGCCACCAAGACAGGTTTTTTGAGGCCCTGGAACCGGAGAACCAATATGAAGAAAGAAAACGAACTGGCAATCAAGGTGACCAAAGAAATCGTGGTCAAATTTATTGAGGCGGGACGGCTGAGCGTAAGCTCATTTCAGGAGGTATGGCACGATATTTACAAAACCGTCAGCCATTCAATGAAAGAGACGAAAAAAACGGAAGACTAATACTTCACTGCCATGAGGAATAACCCCTGAGGCGGCGCTTTCCTGCCGGCCAATCTTCGATCCCCCGATTCCAGAATTTCCACAAAATCTTTTATGTCCATTCGACCCTGCCCCACTTCCACCAGGGTCCCCACAATGTTTCGAACCATGTGCCGCAAAAAGCCATTCCCCTCTACGACCAACCGCAAAACCCCATCTTCGTCCCTCTCAATACAAACGGCCAGAATGGTTCTTATGGGATCAGTATTGGCACTTCCCGAAGATTTGAAGGCGGAAAAGTCATGGGTTCCTTTGAGAAGGGAGAGACACTCTGACATTTTTTCCACATCAAGAGGGAACCTGATATGCCACAAGGTACCGCGGCGGAAAATATCCGGATCTTGCCTGTTCAGGATTCGGTATTCATAGGTTTTGCTTTTAGCCCGGTACCTGGAGTGAAATTTTGAAGACTCAACAGCCGCGTCTTTAATCAGGATATCGGGAGGAAGGAGGGCATTGAGTCCCCGCTTCAGGGCATCAATGGGAATTTGGGAACGGGTTTCGAAATTGCAGACCTGGTTTAATGCATGAACACCTGCATCCGTTCTCCCTGAGGCCAGAAGCTTGACAGGCATTTCCATCATAACCTGCAGACTTCCCTCGATTACCTCCTGGACGGTCAGCCCGTTTTTTTGCCGCTGCCAGCCATGATATCGGGTACCGTCATAGGCAACCACAAGCCTGATATTTCTCAAAGCCATTTTTTCTCAAAAAAAAAGGAACCTGAGGCAGATTCCTTTTTTGATAAACTGAATATGGACTTGATATTAACGCTTTGAATACTGGAACCGCGCCCTTGCACCCGGTTGTCCGTATTTTTTTCGCTCTTTCATTCTGGAATCCCTAGTCAAAAATCCGGCCTTCTTGAGAGAGTCCCTTAATGAAGGATCAAGATCAACAAGCGCCCGACTAATGCCATGCCGAATGGCCCCGGCCTGACCCGCGATTCCACCACCCCTGACATTAATGTAAAAATCAAATTTATCTCCCTGGCTAACCAGTTCAAGGGGCTCCAAGACAGAGTTTTGATCCGCTTCCCTGCACAGATACACCTTCATGGGCCGCTTGTTTATAGTTATCTCACCGGTGCCGGGTTTCATCCAGATCCGTGCAACGGCCGACTTTCTTTTCCCAGTGGCGTGAAATAGTCCTTCTGCCATTTATATCTCCAAAGCCTCCAATTGTTGTGCCTCATGTGGATTTTCAGGGCCGACATAAATTTTCAACTTTTTCAGCTGACGTCTTCCCAGGCTGTTTTTAGGGAGCATGCCTCTAACCGCATAACGCAAAACATCCTCCGGTTTCTTTTCCAACAGCTTCCGTGCGGAAATCTCTTTTAACCCACCAATATAACCACTGTGTCGATAATAGATCTTCTTGTCCCATTTTTTGCCGGAAAGAGCAACCTTTTCAGCATTGACAACGACAATAAAGTCTCCGGTATCTGCATGGGGAGTAAAGATGGGCTTATGCTTCCCCCGCAGTCTCATAGCGATCTGTGTGGCAAGTCTCCCCAGGATCTTATCTTCAGCATCAACCAAGTACCATTTCCTATGGACTTCCCGTTCTTTGGCAACAAATGTTTTCATTTCATTTATCCTGTTCAACAAAATACGAAAAGATTCTTTTAGGTCAACTCATCATATATGTCAAGGTATTTTTCGAAATAAATTTGTTGACATGATTTGGGATTCCTGTTAAATGAAGTCTTTCTTTTGGCGCCCGTAGCTCAGCTGGATAGAGCGCCGGGCTTCGAACCCGTAGGCCGCAGGTTCGAGTCCTGCCGGGCGCGCCAGAAAAATATTGATCCATGGGCCTGTAGCTCAGCTGGCAGAGCAGTTGACTCTTAATCAATTGGTCGGAGGTTCGAACCCTCTCAGGCCTACCAAAGAAAACAAGCACTTATGGCATAACGCTGTGAGTGCTTTTTTTGTTTTTAGCGTTCAGTCCCCCTCTGGTCCCACTTTTTTATTTTCCAATGGCCTTTTGGGATGCAATATTTTCCACCAGCATTAACAAGAACCAGCCCCGTGTGGTGGTTTGAGTATTGGAATGATTCGACTTAATTGCCAAGAACTCGAAGAATAAACGAGTCTTCGCCGTCCGCTCCTGGAGCGGTGGATGATTTGATGATTAAGGTAGGGCACAGGGGGATTATTTGATGGCTTCCTGAAATGCCGTTATTTTCTTTGGAGCAGCCTCTCATTCTTATTTTTCGAGGCTGCAAAGAAGAGATTCACGCACACCCGAGAAGCCTGTGGATTAAGTGCCATCCCAACTTTCTCTTTTAATTTTAACCTTTGTGGGTTTTTATCCCGCACCTGGTTTATTTGTATGTGTTAAAGTCGACCGCTGGCACTTAGTGAGAATTTATGTTAAAGTGGACCCCATGTCAAGACCGATTTTCATGAAATTCAAGCTACCGAAATACTCTTTTGATATTCATGTATCAATCAGATAAAAGCCCTCAGCGCCTCTGTAGCTGGCCCTATGAAGATTATCTCTACTGCGATCCTGAATGCCCAATTCAGGCATACGTCTCATGATAAAGAAATACCTTAGGATTTGAACTACAGCTATGTTTGACTTAGACTAAAATGGCACTATTTTCCAGGATTTTGCAGCATGAAAACCCACATTTATAGACCCACCCCAACCTCTCTAAAAATAAGATTGATGCCTTCCTGACCAATACCACACGTGTGGTGGTTCCTTTTCGCTTGACCCACAATACCATTTTTTTCTACACTCACCCCTGAAAAAAGCAATGTCTTATCACCAATGTGAATGGCGTTTTTAGTGATTTACACAATACTTATTGGAGGTGCCCACATGTTGAAACAAGCCCTTTTTGTCCTCATCGTTATCCTCTTTTTCCTTGTTCCGGTCCATGCTCAAACAAAGCCAGCTGATTCCATGATTAAAGCGGCTGTGATTGATTTAGACAAGTATGAAAAACAAGCGGAGGGATTGACGCCAAGTCGCAAAGCAAACATCGTCAGAATCCAACGAATGCTCCCGGGGATCGAATCAAGATTGAATCGGTCAAAAAATAAAAGCGATCCATCCTGGATCGAGGCCTCTGATCGACTCAAGGCGCTGGAACAGCGTTTAACCGATCTCAAAGCCGGAAAAACACCGACTGCTACCGCCACTAAGACACCGGCCTCAGGGTCCGGGACAGCAGATATGACCGACAAGCAAATTGCAGACACCTACAAAAAGGACTACGGAACCCTTGCCAATGAGCTGAAAGGAACGGACATCTCCAAGTTTGCTGATGACAGCGTAGTATCGGGTTTCAGGGCGAAGTTCGCAAGCCTTAAAACCCTGGTCGATTCCTTCCAAAATCCCAAATACAAGCAATCGTTTTCTGCCAATTATCAAAGCCTGGAAGCGCACTTCAACAAAAAGGTCGACCATGCTCAGGGCCAGGCAGCCAGCCAAGCCAAAAAAGCCACAGCCCAGGACGATCAGGCAAAGCAACATCAGCAAAAGAAGACCGAACAGCCGGCACCCCAACAGCAGGCGGTCAAACCCTCCGCAGAGCTGGATTTTCAAAATAAACGGGCACTCGGTTTCTTCAAAAAAGATTATGATCGGTATCTCCCGGAGTTTAACAATATCACCTCTGCCAATGCGCAGAAATTGTCAGGCTATATTGACCGACTGGAGAACCGTCTGTCAAAGTTGACCGCCAAAGGCCATCCGGATGTCGTAGATGCCGAGCAGAAAGTGGCCGCCCTCAAATCGAAACTGGCAGCAGCCCAGCAGGGCCAGCCGAGTCAGGCTTCGACCCAGTCGGACCAGAATGCTCACAAGGAATTCCAGCGGTTGTATCAGCGTAATCGGGTCGCCCTCGATTCCCTTGACCCTGCGGAGTTGTCCAAACCGGCTGAAGCCAAACACTGGAAGAAAGTCTTAAAACAATTTGATGACATCGTGGTAAAATTCCAGAACAAGGGCAATCCCGACGTCAAAAAAGATATGCACATGTATGAACAGATAAAGACCAAAGTGGAAACCGGTCTGACAGCATCCACCAAGCTGGACATAAAGAATTACCCTGATTACGATAAAGACATGGATTTTCTGAAAGCCCTATATGACAAGTACAGTGTTGATAAAGTTTTTTCCAAGGGCAACGAGGCTGTGGCCAAGAAATTGATGACCGACTATGATAACGACAAGGGGGCCTATGACAAGCTCGACAAAAAATATGCTGCTTTTATTGAGGGGAATAAAGCTGCATATGCGCCCGGTTATAAGCAAGCTGGAGTGACGAAGAGAAACCTGAGGAATGCCGGTCAATGGCTTGACAAATTCTCCAAAGCCAAAGCGGAATTCATCGCCGAAGCAGGGCCTAGGATAGAAGGTCTCATGGCCAAAGCTCAGGAGATGGTTGACAAGGCGGTCAGGGAAAAGAGACCGGAATGGTTTACCGGCGGTGGGATTCAAAACACCATGGCCCAGGCCGCAGGGCAACTTGACTCCTTGGCTGCCATCAAGGGCAAAGACGATCCTCAGGTTAAGGAACTCAGAGGCAAATACAGCCGGCTGAGCGATCAGGTGAAAAAAGCCGAAGACAGCCTCAAAGAAAGCATCCTGGCCGCCACGAAAATGCCTTCCAATGCCTATTCAGGTGGCGACAAGCAGCAGATCATCTCCCTGGCCGTAAAAGAATGGAACAATAAACATCCTGACAAAGCCTTGCTGGCAAAGGGCGTCTCTATGCCCAACTGGGAAAGAAGAACAGAGTGGCGCTACAAGAGCGGTGGCGGTGCGCGGTACAAAGTCGATCGGTCATACCTCCAAGTCTGGGTCATTACCAAAACAAATGACACCATTGCCACCCAGTACTTTATTGAACTCAGCAAAAACCACATGCAGGGAGATGAAATTACCCTGAACGCGCCCACAAATCTGCAAGGCGATGTATTTAAGACACAGATGTTATTGAAAAACGTCAAATAGCAGCCAGCCGAACCACAAAGATGGAACGGGCGACCATTCCCCGTTCCATCCCTGCCATTTAATAAAAGGACCACCAGAGGAGTGATCGGATGAAACAAAAAAGTCCAGGCCCTTATGTTGTGGCTTATTTGCTCTTGGTTCTCCTGTTCCTCGCTTTTTTTGTTCCGGGAGGACTGATACTCTCAACAGATAATTTCCTTCCATTCAAATATGAGCCCCATAAATACCCCATCGGAATATCCTGCATAATATTAGGGCTGATAACATTATTCATCTCGGTCAAATTCTTGATCTGGGGTATGAGGCAGATGGCTTCAAACCTCGATATACTTTTTGTAAAGCTCAATCTTAAGGGGGAGAATCATGCCAAAGACGGAAGGCATTATTTCGGTGATATAGAGGGCCAGAGGGTCGATATCTACTGCAAACCGGTCAGAAACAGACGCTATTTTGGTGATGTCAAAACGGTGCGGTATGTGGGCCATGCTTTAGATATTTATGTGACAGGGAATTTTCACACCCGCAGTTCTATAGGACTTGTCAGAGAGGGCGAAGGGGTTCATGAAAAAATAAGAGCATATATGATCAAATATTTGACTGCGAAATTCATTGACAAATTCGGGGGCGAAATATTCAAAATGGATGATCCAAGATTCCAGGAGTTTGAGATATACGTCCTGGACCGGAATTGGACACAGGAGTTTTTAACAAATGAAGACATAAGCGGTTCGCTTATTTTCCTTTTGGGAAAAGATATCAAATGTATCAGACAGCATGTTCATATTACACCGAAGGCCGTTCATTTTACGACACTGACAAATATCAGGCACCTGAAATCAAGTGATCTTGAGCGCATTTTCGATAACGTTTTGAGAATTTCGGTCGCCGGAGCATCGCTCACAAAACCTGTTCTCACCTCTGAAGAAACTGAGGCGGAAAGAGTTTTGAGGATGAGGAACAATATATGAGGGATAACGTTTTCAGGACTGCATCCTGCCTTAAAAATTCACTGCCATCTGCAGCCAGAATTTCCTGGGATTGGCCTGAAAATCCTTTGCCAAATAGCTCTCTTAAGCGACCAACAGAGTATAATGGTCAGCAAGAGTTTTGGATGCCAGAGCATCGATCTAATGCCCATAGTTCGCCCCACCTGCAGCCGCAACTTTCGCTTTCATACCCGAATTTGCCGGTATCTCACCCTAGGAAATGACGACACCTTTCAACAAGAATGGCAAATAGAGAATAATAGGGGACAGACCACGTTTTTTGTTGAGGTTCGGAATATCTCACAAAAAATGGTCTGTCAAAAACCGTGGTCTGTCCCCTATTCTCAGTTAAAGTTCTGGATAGATAAAACCTTCTGGAATCTTTTATTAAGAAAATGGTACAATCAGCCAGTTAATGGGATTACACATAGGGAGGGAAGCCGCATGTCCAAATCAGAAGACAAAAAAAAAGCCACCAAGAAAAAACCGCAGAAAACAGCGAAGGAAAAGAAGCTGGCCAAACGGGAAAAGAAGAATAAATAGCTCGTAGAAAGCCGACAAACAGTTTCAGCCAACAAAAACGGCTGAACTGCTTCATTAAATAGATGAAAAAACACCCCGGCGCCATAAAGACTTCATATACTGGCTTCTTACCCATAAATAATCGACTCGGGTCAGCGCATACCGACGTCTCATGTCCAATGGGCGCGTTCAACGGGCCCAGGAGGAATGATGGATTACTACCGCGAACTGATGGATATCATCGGAACAGCGATCGACGCCGCAGGCGTCTTGATAATTGTCATGGGCGCGCTCCTCTCCACCTACCGCTTCCTCTTCCGTCGACAGGATGGGCCTGCCGACGCTTACAGACGCTACCGGCAAGACCTGGGGCGTGCCATCTTGCTGGGTCTTGAGTTCCTCGTGGCGGGCGATATTATTCGGACGGTCGTCGTTGCGCCCACCTTGGAAAATGTTGTAATCCTCGGACTAATCGTCCTGATCCGTACTTTCCTCAGCATGGCTTTGCAACTGGAAGTGGAGGGACGATGGCCATGGCAACGCGTCGTGAAAGCCGGGGGACCCTCAATCCCGGGGGAAACACATTAGTGTCCGCCCACAAATGAGAAAATTTGTTCGAGCTCAAGGAAGGTGATAATTGTAACCGCAGGAATACATTAAAGTAATCCTAAGATTACAATTTGAGCCTGATGCCGAAGTCGGGCAAATTGACCATTCATGGATGGGCACTATCTGAAAAGGAAGCCACAATGGAAAAAAAGGGATTTCTTGAAAAACTATATGAGGGTGAGTTCGATAAAGAACTTTTCTTGTCATGCTCTGAATCAAAAATTTCTGATAAAGGTAACTCTATCCTGAAGGCATATCTTGATTTAACGAAAAGATATTCACCCCTGGATCTCGAAAAAAAGGGGGAACTGCCCGAGGAATTGTGGGAAGGATTGAAAAAGACGGATATGTTCGCCCTTACGATTCCTGAATCTTATGGCGGCAGGGGGCTGAGCCTTTCCGATTATCTGGGTATCATTGGGGCCGCTGCAGCCGTTGACATGGCTTTGGCCATCATTCCCCTTGCCCATCATTCCATTGGACTCAAAGGCATTATACTTTACGGCTCAAAAGAGCAGAAAAAGAAGTACCTTCCTTCTGCCGCTTCAGGAGAAATCATATTCGCATATGCCCTGACGGAACCCGACACAGGCTCTGACGCCAAGCACATAAAGACCTTTGCGGAAAGATCCGAAGACGGCAGTCATTATATTTTAAACGGCACCAAAACATATATCACAAACGGTGGTTACGCTGGTGGAATGACGGTTTTTGCCCAGATGGACAAAAGCACTCCCGGCTTCATGGGGGCCTTTATCGTTGAAACCGGTTGGGAAGGTGTCGAAATAGGAAAAGATATGCCCAAGATGGGACTCACCGTGAGTTCCACTACAATGGTTAAATTTAAGAATGTGAAGGTCCCTTCTGAAAATCTCATCGGACAACCCGGTGACGGTTTCAAAATAGCCATGGCCATTCTGAACTATGGCAGACTGGGCCTTGCTGCGGCATCAAACGGTTTGATGGAACAGTCCGCCAAAGAGATGCTTGAAAGGGCGAATAAGCGCACGCAGTTCGGTGTTCCCATCTCCGAATTTGAATTGGTACAGGAAAAGATCGTGAAAGCCCGTGTTAACGCCTTTTTATCAAAAGCTATAACGGCGTTTACAGCGGGCATGCTTGAAAAGGATCCGTTGGTGCGTGTTGCCATTGAAAGCTCCCACGCCAAGCTTTTCAGTACCACAAGTGCCTGGAATGTTCTTTATGATGCACTTCAGACCCATGGCGGATCGGGTTACCTCAAAACTCTGCCCTATGAAAAAAGGCTCAGGGATTTTAGAGTCACAACGGTGTTTGAAGGGACGACCGAGATCCATACCATATATCCGCCGCTCTTTCTGCTGAGAAGCATGACAAAAGGTTCAAAACGGTACGGAAGTCATTGGGGACATATCATTAAATCGGCCTTCAAACTTTTAAAGAAGCTGACCATGAATCGAAGATACCATAATCCCGTGCTGGAAAAGGCAAGGAAAAGGGCATTTCGCAGGATTCGAAAGGTGAGATTCATGCTTCTGGCAGGAATGATATACTATGGCGGGAGTGTGCTCAAACGTGAATTTTATCTGAGAAGGGTAACGGATTTAAGCGTTCAGGCATTCATATTGATCAGTTCCATTGCTTTCATTGATAAAACGCGGCAGGAGGGAAATGATATCAATGAATACCTGGAATACCTGAACTTTCTTAATTACTACCTGGCTGAGATTCAAACGCCTAGGCGTAGCGCTTCGCAGGTGCGACCGAATTTGAAAGAGAAGCTCCACCATAAGGTTTTCAAGGCATTGAATCTTAGATGATCAGGTTCAGACGCACTCTCATTACTGTCGCTATATTGGGCCGGGGAATGCCTGGGGTTTGACTGCGGGCATTTTCAGATGCCGAATCGAAGTATTTTTCGGCGGAGGGTATTTTTGTTGATGCCAAGTTCTTTGGCCGTGGCGACCTTTTTCCCCTGATTTTTTTCAAGGGCCTGGCGGATGGCGCGTTTCTCTATTTCCTTAAGCGTCAATCCCGACAGAATCGGGTTCAGTGCCGCTGATGGAAGAATATGATCCGGAAGGCAGGCAACGCGGATGATATCTCCCCTGCAGAGAACAAAGGCATGCTCTATGGCATTTTCCAGTTCGCGTATGTTGCCGGGCCAATCGTGCAACATCAGCGCGGCCATGGCTCTCTGGGACATCCCGAAAATGGTCTTTCCCGTCAGATGATTAAACCGTTCAATGAAATGATCCGCCAGAAGAGGGACGTCTTCTTTTCGCTCCGCCAATGACGGCAGGGAAAGCTTCACAACATTAATCCGGTAGTATAAATCTTTCCTGAATGCCCCGTTTCTAACCAGCTCTTCCAGATTGCAATGCGTAGCGGCAATGATTCTGGCGTTGGTACGGATCGGTTCGTTGGATCCCAGGGGTTCATAGGTTTTATTTTCAAGAACCCGCAGAAGACGGGCCTGCACATGTGGCGATATGTCTCCGATCTCGTCCAGCAGAAGGGTCCCGTCCCGGGCTTGTTCGAACCTCCCGGGCTTGTTCGTTTTGGCATCGGTGAAAGCGCCCGCCTTGTAACCAAAAAGCTCGGATTCCACCAGGGTATCCGGCAAAGCCCCGCAGTTGACGGCCACGAAGGGTCCTTTTTTACATTCGCTGTCATTGTGAATGGCACGGGCAACAAGTTCCTTCCCCGTACCGCTGGCCCCTTCCAACAATACAGTACTGTGACTTTGAGAGATCTGGGGCAGGATTGAAAAAATCTTGTTCATCTCGGCACTTTTGCTCACGATGTCCTCATAGGAGTGTTGCTTGGACAACGTTCTTCTCAGTTCACTGATATCACTCAGATCCCTGAAGGTCACCACACCTCCGATGGTTTTTTTATTGCGGTCTCTCAAAAGAGTTGTTGTGGTGCTGACGGGTATCCGTTTTTTGTCGGCACGAACAATATAGATGGGTCTGTTCAGTATTGGGAGACCAGTGTCCATGGTTTCGCGGAGAACACAATTACTTTCGCATACATTGCTGCGAAAAACTTCAAAGCACGGCCGACCAATCGCCTCCTTTATGGGAATTCCGGTAATTTTTTCCGCTGCGCGATTAAAGTAAGTGACGCGCCAGTTCAAATCTAACGCGTATACACCATCCGTGATGTTGTCCAGTATGATCTGATACTGATCGTCGAGGCGTTTATCAGACGATACCTCTCCGTTAAAATCCTCTTTATGAACTTTCGGCATGGGAAAGGGTTTTTTAACGTATTTGCGGGACGGTGGATTATTTGGGTTCATTTTGTTCCCTCTGCAAGGAAGTTAATGACTCAGAATGTTCCCTAAATATATTTCATTTAAAATACAAGATCAAGTATTTATTTAAATTTCAAATAGATATACACATGGTTTTCATAACATCATTTCGGTATGTTTCTTGCTAGTGTACCATTCCGATTACAAAACTGAAAAGGGGGGTAGAAATGAAAAAAGCGTCGATCTTTAGGAAACCCGTTTGGATGATTATCGGTGCAGGTGTCTTGGTGTTCGGTTTTCTCATGCTGGGAAGTAACAGCGTTGCCATGCAGGAGGTTAAAAGCGGCAAGGATATGAATTATCCAAAGGCCTATGCTCTCTATCAACAAAAGTGTCTGGGATGTCATCTTTCAGTTGCCGATCCTGAAAAACCCGGCCGGACACGTGATGGGTGGTATCTGAAGGTTCAAAAGATGCATAAGTACGGACTTAACCTGACCGATGCTGAGAGCGGTATGATCATTGATCTGCTCTACAATCTAAGGATGGGTATTGAAAAAGAACCGGGTTAGCAAAAAATCTTATCATCAAGGAAAACGGAGGAAAAACAATGGAACGAAGAACATTTTTAAAATCCTTGGCGGCCACGGGCGTTGCTGCTTCTTTGACCGGCACAGGGGCACTGACCCGTGAGGCCCATGCGGGGAAAAAGGTTGATTTCGGTCAAGTCAAAGACGTGCGCATTGATGTGCTCAGCGAGACCAGTTGGTTCGATAATGATAACTTGAAAAAGCACATCGTGGATTACGGTGGCGCCATGACCAATCAGTACACCATTCCGTGGGACTGGGACAATGCGGGAGGGTACATGGCCCTTATCACAGTGACCCAACTGGATGGTAAAAAGAGAAAGATTCTCCTGGACTCCGGATGGAATAACGACTGGGTGGACTATATCTACGAAATGAACCACATTCCCGAAATGCTGAAGAGCGGCGAGATTGAGTTCATGGTCCTCTCCCACTGGCATCTGGATCACTATTGGGGGATCGAATCGACCCTGAAACACAACCCCAATATTACCATATATGCGCCGGCAACCTATTACCCGGAAGATATGAAACTGCTGAAGGGGGCGCATCTGTCGGCCAAGAACAAGGAGGGCAAGGAGATCCAGATCTGCAAAAATGATGTTCCCCATACCGGGAAACTGGTTCTCTGCAAACCGGACGGCGAGAAAGATGGTATCTATAATCCCATTCCGGGCATGGCCATAAAGGATTTCGACGTTCCCATTCTGTTGCGGGTGAGGGGAGAAAATGTCCTTTATTTCAACGTTAAAGACAAGGGGATTGTCACGGTGACCGGCTGCTGTCACCCTGGAATCCTTTCTCTGTTCTCCTATGCACGGAAAAATTTCAAGGGATATAAACCTTACGGATGCTACGGCGGTTTACACATCACGCTCTTTGAGACATGGGACCCGAAGTTTGATGACATCATCAAGGGGGTGAAAGCATTCAAGATCCAAAAGCTGGCCTGCAACCACTGCACAGGATGGATCTGGGCTGAAAAGGCCGCCGCCGCCGGTGTTCCCGTCGTCAAAGGTACCAATAAATATAAGACCTATGCAAAACAGTCTTCAGTGGCCACTGGGAGTAACGCCTTTTTGACCAACGGCGACCACATTGTTTTCTAGCAGACATTTTTACCGGAGTCATTACAGGCGGGATAAATGAGGGGAGATGTCGATCTCTAGATCGTTTTTCCCCTCATTCCGATGATGGAGGATCAACAGATGAATAGCGATGTGGAAACAGGGCAAAAATTCAATTATCTTTTTGGATTGATCAATCTGGTGGCAGTTTTTTGTGTCACGTGGCTATTGTGGTATATTTTCATGAACCCTAACGCCGTTATGAAACTGTATACCCCCATGTACGGCTTTTCTCTGGTCGTTGGGTTTCTTGCCGCCGTCGTGTTTTTGAATAACGTTACCGACAGCTATCCGTTTCCAGCAACCTCAACAAAAACATTCGGGCCGGTTCTGCGAGGAATCCTGATGACCGTCGTGGCCTTTTTGCTGATGCTTTTCCTGGTTTATGTTGTTTTCTGGGGGTTTATCGGCAAATTCGGCATCGCCTATTTCAGCCCGCAATCCATCATTGCTTCGGGGGGTCAGGGAGCTGAAATATTTAATGCCCGGGAAAACGCATCCACCGCCATCGTTTATTATTGCACCGCGTTTTTACTGGTAGCGCTTTTCTGGAGCACCGGTTTCGGTCGATGGCCCTGGCACACGGTCGATCGGGGCATTACGGCATGGTCCAAATTTTTTGCCGTCAGCTTTTTCACCGGCATCGTCTATACTCTCCTGTTTCACCCCCATGTCTGCTATCTTTTCTACCCGGCCCAGGACAAAGCCGGCGTGATGTCCTGGTGGGCAGAACTTGCCGGTACCGGCAGCGCCTTTTTCGGGCTCGGTCTTGTCCTTTGCGTCCTGTTCTGGATCATCGTCTCGGATCTATTGTGGGAAGGGTATCCATGGAAATATCTGGAAAAGAACGGAGAATCCACCTGGGCAAAAGGGGTGGTGGTCTTTATCGTAACCGCTGTGCTGGGTATCATCATTCTCTATGTCCTGATGAATATCATGACCTATTTTTGGGATGAACCGTTCGTGGGAGGACAGTATACCGACGGCCCGGATTTCCGTTTTATCCATGCCGGGGAAATATGCGGATTTTTTGTGCTGGCGGCGTTTATCCTGAAGAATTACTTCAATAATTTTCCCAACATGAACAGTCTCTGGCTGAGCGCCATTATAAGAACCATTCTCGCCGTTGGCGGCGGTATGCTGTTTTACTGGTTTTACTATTCTCCGCTGGCGACTTTTTTCCTGGCCAAGGTGCCCGGTATTGCTCAGCCCGGTGACACATCGCTGGTGTGGGTCATTCTATTTCTGAGCGTTATCATGGTTCAGGCGGATTTCTTCGAGGGGTGGCCTCTCAAAAAAATAGGCGAATCGGATAATGGTGGATAAGAGCAAAAGAACATTCTGTAGGAGATACTTTCTCGAGCAGGTCGGGAAGGTTGTTAAAGGCTTTGGAGAGGGCGTTAAAGAAGCACAGGAGAACCTGGCATTCGATGAGTTTTTTGACTCCTATGACTCCAGCTATGCCCTCACCCTTGCCTACCCGGATGATATTTTAATGGCGACCGCCCAGCAACACGGCATCGACACCGAAGGGCGGGAGAAAAACGAAATTGTAAAGGAGTTGTTTGAAAAGCATGGTGGATACCATCACTGAGTGCGAGAGTTTCTTTCAAAATAAAATCAACGGCATGTTGGTGACCACCTCATGGGTTGACGACCTGAAGAACCTGCTGGGAATAGAGGCGGTCAGTCAGATCTGGGGAGACGTTCCGGCCTGGTATATGTGGCTTTCGGATGCATTAGGCGTCTACCAACTCCAACTGGTAGACGCCGGGATTGATGAAAATAGTCCGGCGACCAAACAGGGTTTCTTTTCCATAAAATGCTATCCATTTCACAACGCAACCGTTTTTGACGCCTTCTCTTATGAGGAACAGTGTTTGAGCCGGAGCCGTTTTTTCGATGATACCCATACGCCCCGGTTTGAAGAGAAGGAGAACATCCCCGAGTCCCTGTTCAATGTAGCCGCCATGGAATACAGGGTAAATCAGGATGACACCATGGCGTGTTTTACGCTGGAAAGTCTGGATACCATGCGCTCGGTCTATCCCGACGAAACGGTACTGGACTTTGATCTCATCCATAAAAGTCGGCGCTATGCGCAGGGGGAGACCGGCCGGTCGGTACCAGGCTGGAAACTGGGGTACCCTGTTTTTGACCGGCTTTTATCCATGTATGCCTTCCACAGCAAGGCCAAGCCGGTTCGGCTGCGCATAACGCGTTCTCCGGGATTCGAATACGTTCATACCGGCAACCATGCATTTGAGTGCGTGGATGTTCCGGATACGCATCGATTGGCGGCATCCGTTTTTTTTGCATCCCAGGGCGACCCCGATCATGGTGTGCATTTGAATGAATTTGATATGGTGGAGCAGGAGGAAGATGAGCGTCAAGTTGAGATCCTTTTGGATCAGGCGTTTCCCTGCGGTCATTTTCATGCATCGGATAGAATGGCATTTGCCAAAATAAATGAACACACCCATATCAACGAACTCTGGTGGTCCCTGGCCCACACGGAATACAAATCCGAGCTTGCCTCAACCTGCGGATGTCATTGAGAAACATACTCGTTTTGGTAATTGGAAATGATTCGAATTGCCATACCCATATTCCATAATAGAGTTTCACCGGTGCTGGATACCTGCACCCGTCTTTTAATCATTGATTTTGAGGGGAAAGTTCGCGTTGAAAGGAGAGAGATTTCTTTTGATGTCTACTCCCCATCCGAACGGTTCGAGATCGTAAAAAAACTAAAACCCGATGCCATCATCTGCTGCGGCATCAGTGAAGTATTTGACAAAATGCTTCAATCCGCCGGCATCAGACTGATCAGCGGAATTGCCGGCGATGTGGGACAGATTGCAGAGGCTTTTCTCTCTAACCGGATTGATGACCCCTGCTTCCGGATGCCGGGATACAAAGAAGGCGGGTAAAATCGAAGATGCATAGGTTTCGCGTTTGTCGATCTTCCACCGGTGTTCGGTGACGGGGACCAGTGCAACGACCTCTTCTTTTTGAATGTCTCATAAAGGGCAATAGCCTCCAACCCGATATCTTCAAGCTGTTTTACTTGAAACCATACAAGTTAAAATCGTCTAAAGTGATCTAAAGTGCCTAATGTTATGGAGTCGCTTCGCTCTGCTGATTTCATGTAATTGTCAGAATTCCTTACCTTTAGCTCACTTCAAATTTTAGTTCACTTTAAACTCCAGCAGGATTTCTTCAGGCAGAGCCAGTTAACTCGACCCCCGCAGGCGGGATCTTCGACGGTCCCTGATGACCAGGTTTCTGACACCAAAATGAAACCTGCCTTCTCTGCTACGCGTTACGTTTTTGGTTTGACAATCGACTCTCATATTATTTAATTAAAACAGAATCACTAAACTTCAGCAATTCTCATTAGGGGGAGGACATGAAAACACAAAAGATCTTGATCGTTTTTATGGTATGGGTGAGTTTTATGTGGAGTGGCTGTGGATCTGATTCGAGTTCCAGCCCGGTTGTCCAGGATTCAGTGGAAAGAGTGAAAGCGGATCTTGAATCGAAGGGGTTTCTGGTTCAGGAAGGGGACCTGTTCTTTTTCCGACTTGAGGACAAATGGCAGATGCCATTGTATTACGGCAATAATCCCACATCGCCTTACGGTTTCTATCGGCTGCCTCCGGGGCCCGGGGAACCGAACACCGACGTAGAGATCTTTCCATGGGACAGGGATATCGACAATTTCGCCAAACGTTCCCTCTGGCGCCTGCGGCCGGATGAAGCCCTTGTTTTCATTGGAAAGACGCCTCCGGAATGCATCTATTTCGGTTTCCGAACCTATCTATTTGACCGATATCTGATGGTGGACGGACAGCCGCAACTCAAAGACATCTTTGCAAGCCTGGGCGATACGGCCAACAACCTGACCATGAAAACATCCTCGACTTACGAATATCCGGGCATCGACCCCTATGAAAAACAGACCATACTCATCAGCACGGCGGATCGGGGAACCGAGGCCCTTGTCCGGAAAGCGCTGGTTGGAAATGGATACCCGGAAAAAATCATTAATACGGGGATTATTCCAGGGCTGGACAATGAAGCCCATGGGTTTGCGCCGTTGTTGAACATGGGATACGGAGAAGATGCCGACATCTTCACCATGCTTATCCGCGTGGCTCTTTTCTCAGATGCTGACGCCGGACAGCAGTACATGAGTGCGCAGTCTGCCCGCATCCTTCGTGTCACCCCAATGAATGCGCCGCCCCTTGAAACGTACACCCTCCCCAACCTGCGTGAATCGGGCACGGGAACCACGGAAATTCCGCTGGAGGACTCTCTCCTCAATCTGGTGGAAGGGGTTAGAAAGGCCAACCAGGGTCCGAATCGGGTGATCATCGAGACCCGGGAAGGAATCCTGCCCATTCAGGGGCCCGAGTGCATACGAGGCAGCCATTTCTGTTTTGGGGACAACCATGATGCTCAGTATATCGTGTACCCCATTGAAAAGATACTCGCCACCGGCGAAGGTTTCCGGATCGTTAAGGATAATGATGACTTTATTCTTGTGGTCGGCGTGATCAGCTCGTATACAGGCAAGGCAACCTACGTAAACATCACCCCCTACTACATGGTGAAACAGCTGGGTCTCGTTTCCATGACAGGAGATATGTTGATCGGCAGTGCTGACCGGTACATCCCGAACGACCCGAATCGGGATTTTCTGTACGTGGCCAAGATCGCAAGGAACTGCGCCCCGAACGGTGTTGCGGAGCCGCACTGCGTCGAGGTCCCCACCTGCACCGACGATCCCATGAAGGTCTTTCCCTGCGCGCCCCTTGATGTGGATCTCTTTATCATGAACCGGGTATATCTGGAGCCGGTCACGGCCTGCCAGCCCACCCCGGATGAAATCCTGATGCCGTTTTTCCTGCATGTGAGGCCGCTGGGTTCCTGATGGGAAGCGTATGAGAGGAGGTGACATTTGGGATTGCTGAAGGAAATAACCCTGAAAGATTCCGTGGAAATCAAGACACGTCCTGAAAAGGATTCTTGAGTTTGAAGGAAACCTCAGTTGAATCGAAAAATCATCAAAAAGACTCCTTTGGGTGATTGGAAATGATTCGAATTACCATACCCATATTCCATAATAGAGTTTCACCGGTGCTGGATACCTGCACCCGTCTTTTAATCATTGATTTTGAGGGGAAAGTTCGCGTTGAAAGGAGAGAGATTTCTTTTGATGTCTACTCCCCA
>FLOH01000416.1_pt1 | contig 96312 bp, 98 predicted proteins | sample 756751 | NCBI WGS metagenome assembly FLOH01 (sample SAMEA4026879, study PRJEB14308) | marine metagenome | biome: coastal water; material: water | depth 74 m
TATAAACTACCAGCGATGTCATCACTGATCCTTTGGGCACTCTTGTGGGAGGTGATAGGTCGCCTTGAGTTAACTTTTTTCATGCCTGCCTTTTCGACTGTGATCGCCACATTGATCGAATTAGTGCAAACTAAAGTTTTTCAAAAGGCTCTTTCTGAAACGGCCTATGCCTTTTCCGTTGGGGTGGGTGCGTCGATTTTAATCGGCATTCCCACAGGCATTTTAATGGGTAAAAGTCGCCTTTTGGATGAGATGCTGCTGCCCTGGGTTAATATCTTCATCTCGGCGCCGCTGAGTGCGCTTGTGCCGGTTTTGATGGTTCTTTTTGGCTTTGGCACCAAGACAATCATCATCACCACGGCCCTTTTTGCTGTGTGGATTATCATCTTGAACGCTCGAGCAGGCGTGATGCAGATCAACCGATCTTTGGTTGAAATGGCCCGAAGCTTCGGCGCAGGCCCGTTCACAGCCTTTTATAAAATTTATTTTTGGGCCGCCCTGCCCGAAATTTTGGGCGGTGTGCGCATTGGAGTTATTCGTGCGGTAAAAGGCGTAATTATAGGGCAGCTTCTAGTGTCGATCGTCGGCTTTGGCGCTCTGTTTGAGCTTTACTCGTCAAACTTCCTGATGGCACATTTCTGGGCGATTTTGTTGGTGTTGTTTGCACTGGCCTTTGCAATAGCCGAATTTTTGTCCTTTTTGGAACGCAAAGTCGCTTTTTACGCAACTAAACGCTAAACCAAGCGCACTCATGAAACAGCCCGTGCTATTTCGCGCGGGCTGTTTCATGAAAAAATGCGTAAAATGGACTGAATTGGTTTTCTTTGCTCGTAAGCTGCGCTAGATCAAATAAAACGTCACTTTTCCAATGGAACTCCCATGCCAGATGATATGATCAACAGCTTTATGAACGGCCCCGATGAACAGGGGCGCTTTGGTATGTTTGGTGGGCGATTTGTCTCTGAGACGTTGATGCCCTTGATCTTGGATTTGGAAGCGCGCTACGAATTTGCCAAAACCGACCCCAGCTTTTGGGCCGAGATGGAAGATCTTTGGAAACATTATGTTGGCCGTCCCAGCCCGCTTTACTATGCTGACCGTTTGACCAAACATTTGGGTGGAGCCAAAATCTATCTTAAACGCGATGAGCTGAACCACACAGGCGCCCATAAGATCAACAATGTGCTGGGCCAGATTATTTTAGCACGTCGCATGGGCAAGACCCGTATTATCGCCGAAACGGGTGCCGGCCAACATGGCGTGGCCACAGCAACGGTTTGTGCAAAATTCGGGTTGAAATGCATCGTTTATATGGGCGCACATGATGTCGAACGCCAAGCCCCAAACGTCTTTCGCATGCGGCTTTTAGGGGCGGAAGTTGTGCCCGTCACCTCGGGCCGTGGCACACTTAAAGACGCTATGAATGATGCGTTGCGGGATTGGGTGACCAATGTCAATGACACGTTCTATTGCATTGGAACGGTAGCTGGCCCCCATCCCTACCCCGCAATGGTACGCGATTTTCAATCGATCATCGGCAAAGAAGTACGCTGGCAATTGGCTGAACAAGAGGGCGAGGGCCGTCTGCCTGACACCCTGATTGCCGCAATCGGCGGTGGGTCGAACGCGATGGGCCTTTTTTATCCATTCCTGGATGATGCATCGGTAAATATCATTGGGGTTGAAGCCGGCGGCAAAGGTGTCGATGAAAAAATGGAGCATTGCGCTTCATTGACGGGTGGCCGTCCGGGCGTTTTGCATGGCAACCGTACCTATTTGCTACAAGATGACGACGGCCAAATACTTGAGGGTTTCTCAATCTCGGCGGGGCTTGATTATCCTGGCATTGGCCCAGAACATGCCTGGTTGCATGATATCGGGCGCGCGCAATATGTGTCGATCACAGATGTCGAAGCGCTTGAGGCCTTTCAACTTTCTTGTACGCTTGAAGGAATAATCCCCGCGCTAGAGCCAAGTCACGCTTTGGCCCATGTCATGAAAATCGCCCCCAAATTACCGGCTGACCACATCATCGTGATGAATATGTGTGGGCGCGGCGATAAGGATATTTTCACCGTCGCCAAACATCTCGGCTTTGATATGAAGATCTGAACTAAAAGGTTCGTTTAATGCGCGTCTTCGGGTAAAGCATATTGTAATAAAACCGCCAAAGGTACCACATTTAAAGCGCTTTGGTGGGTTGAGGCAATACGCACTTTGGGCGCGGCAGACTCTTGATGGGCTTGTAAAAAGCGATCTGCGCACAGGCACCATTGATCGCCAGCCTTTAGACCTGCAAATCCAAACTCAGGGCGCGGGGTCGACAGATCGTTGCCCAAATATTTGGACATAGCTAAAAACTCTTCTGTCATTACGGCGCAGACTGTATGCTGGCCCCGATCAAGCGGCCCCGTATCGCAACATCCGTTACGATAAAAACCAGTGATTGGATCTAACGAGCAGGGCTTTAAAGGCCCGCCCAAAACATTTACCGAAACCAGGCGATCATCTTGTGGCATTATCGTCCTTTCATGAACGAAATTTTTGTAAAAGCACTTGCAGCGCAGTTTGTGCAGGTGCGACCTCTAGTTTGGCTGTTGGTGATGCAGCAGCCGGACGTGGGCATGGTGCATCTTTAGCACGCTTCCCCTCGGAACCCCCGACCCCCGTGCCAGAACGCGGCGGGTGGGTCTGACGGGCCACCAAAGTCATGAATTTTTCACTATCACCCGAAGCCAAAGCGGGGGCCCCATCAGAAAGCCCCACCAGAAGTGCAGCCAGCCAGTCAGCATCGGCCTTTGCAAAATCATGCAAAACATAATTTGCCACCGCATCCTTATGGCCTGGATGCCCGATGCCCAAACGCACGCGCCCATAGTCCGCACCAATATGGGCATGAATCGAACGTAGGCCATTATGCCCGGCATGGCCACCACCATGTTTGACGCGGCATTTTGCGGGCTCTAAATCCAATTCATCGTGAAAAACAGTAAGCTGATCGGGGGTGATTTTATGAAAGACCATCGCGGCTTGCACCGCTTCACCCGAGAGGTTCATAAAGGTTTCGGGCTTTAAAAGAAGCACTCTCTCAACGCCAAACCGCCCCTCAGAAAGCTGCCCCTTAAACGCACGGCGCCAAGGGCCAAAACCATGATCCGCCGCAATCCGATCAAGTACCATAAATCCAATATTATGACGATTTTGCGCGAATTTTGATCCTGGATTTCCCAAACCAACGAACAACCGCATCTACGCTCCCCTTCTCTCGCCAGGCCACTGTCGCCTGCACTAGGGCTTGGGTCAAGGCGTCGCCAAAAAAAAGGCCGCCCCAAGGGCAGCCCTTTATCGTACTAACGGGCCAAGGGCCTATTCTTTTTCAGCGGTGTCTGGCTCTTCATTGTCAGCAGAACGCAGGCCCGAAGGCGCTGTGATGTTGGCTACAACAAAATTACGCGCAATCGTTGGCTTGGCACCCTCAGGCAAAGGAATGTCGTTGATGTTTATCACATCACCGATATTGAGGCCTGTTAGGTCAACAGTGACGTGATCAGGGATATCACCGGCAGTCACCTCAAGTTCAACTTCAGGACGAACCACAACTAAGGTCCCACCACGTTTTAAACCTGGCGAAGCTGGGTGGTTCTCAAAGTTCACGTGAATGAACAGATTAACGCGGCTAGTACGGCGCAAACGTAAAAAATCGACATGTGTTGGCACATCACGCACGATGTCGCGCTGAACACCACGACAAATCACACGAACATCTTCTTGGCCTTCAACTTTTAGGTTGAACAGCGTCGACAGAAAACGGCCCGCTTTTAGGCGTTTGATAAGTGCGTTATAGGGTATGTTAATCGACAGCGGGTCTTTGCCGCCGCCATAGACAATACCAGGTACGTAGCCCTCACGACGAGCTTGACGAGCGGCCCCCTTGCCTGTCCCCATCCGCACCTCAGCTTGAAAATCAGGAATTTCATTAGCCATAGAGGTTCTCCATTGTTAAGTCCGCCGCCCTCCAAGGGTGTGCGACGCGACCTCGGGGCAATAGCCCGATTCCCAACCAATGAAAAGCATAAAGTGTCAAATCGACTGCGGAATGTCGCGCCTATGCAACCAATGTTCCCCAAAATCACCTAAATCGGCGATATGACAGCATCTATTCCCCAAAAGTACACGTTTTTCACCCTTGTTGTGCTTGCCCGCCCCGCGTTGACCGCCTTTTTTGCGATGGGTTTGGTTTGGGGCGGATTTGCAGCCTGTTTGCCCCAAATAAAAGCCGCGCTGAATGTGCATGAGGGCACGTTGGGTCTATTAATGATGGGAACGCCTTTAGCCGGCGTTCTGGCCATTGCAATGGCTCCTGTGATAGCCCCACTTTTAGGGCGTTTTTCCTTACCCTTATCAGTTTTTTTCCTAGCGATCGCCGCCTCTCTTGTCGGGCTTTCACATAATCTGGCCGTTTTCGCAGGAGCAATGATGCTACTGGGGGCCGCGACGGGCAACGCTGACGTTTTGATGAATGCCCGCGTCTCGATGATGGAAAACCAAACGGGGACGTCGCTGATGAACTTATCTTATGCGACCTATTCTTTGGGCATGGCTGTGGGCGCAGTTTTGGTGGGTATGGTCCGGATGTTGGAATTTTCTCTGAGCGATATCTTCGCCATCATCGCCATTTTGACCGCCCTATGGGGTGCTTTGTCCTATGAAGAACATGGCCAAATAACGGGACTAAGCGCGTCAAAAACGGAAGGGCAAAGTCCAAATTTGGGCCTTTTGCCCTATGTTGGCGGGTTTGTAGTAATGATTGCCTTTCTAAGCGAAAACGCCACCGAAAGCTGGTCGGCGCTACATATTGAACAAACGCTTGGTGGCAGCGCGCAAGAGGGCAGCTTTGGCCCCGCGACCTTAGCGCTAACAATGGTGGTTGCACGGCTTGCGGGACAAGGTCTTTTGACAAAAATATCCGAGCTAAAACTTTTGATGGCGGGTGCGCTAATCGCAGCTTTTGGGGCTTTGATTGTGGCCACGGCCCAGACGGCTTTTGCGGCCTATGGCGGCTTTGTGACGGTGGGAGTTGGGGCGTCAGTTATCTCACCCACCGCGCTGACAATGGTCGGACGCCTTGCTACCCCCCATAATCGCGCCCGTGCCGTGGCGCGCGCAACGATGCTGGGCTATTTTGGTTTTTTCTTTGGCCCACCGGCAGTTGGTTTAATTGCACATCTATTTGGCCTGCGTGCCGCCTATTTGGCGACGGCCTTTGCCTTGTCGATGGTGATTATCTTGGCTCCGTGGCTGATTAGGCTTGGGCGTAAGATTTAAAGAAAATCACCTTCAAAATCACGCGGAATAAGCAAATTATGCCGGCCCAAATTTTGAACCGACTTTTCACCACAAAGCGCCATCGTAATATCAAGCTCTTTGCGGATCACCTCTAGTGCAGTGGTCACGCCTGCTTGCCCCATAGCACCCAAACCATATATGAATGAGCGGCCAATGTAGGTACTTTTCGCGCCCAAAGACAGCGCCTTAAGCACATCTTGGCCAGAGCGAATGCCACTGTCTAAGTGCACTTCGACCTGATCATTCACGGCACGAAGTACGCTGGGCAACATCCTAATAGACGAAAGCGCTCCATCCAATTGGCGTCCACCATGGTTTGAAACGATAATTGCATCAGCCCCAAAGTCGGCAGCCCGTTTGGCGTCTTCAGGATCATTGATACCCTTCAAGATCAGCTTACCGCCCCATTGGTCACGAATTTTTGCAATTTTGTCCCAGTCAAGCTGTGGGTCAAATTGTTCGGCCGTCCAGGACATCAAAGACGACATATCACCCACGCCTTTTGCATGGCCCACAATGTTGCCAAAACTGTGACGCTTAGTGCCCAACATACCCATAGCCCAGCGTGGCTTGGTCGCAATATTGATCATATTTTTAATAGACAAGCGCGGCGGCGCGCTTAGATTATTTTTTAGATCCTTATGACGCTGACCTAAGATCTGCAAATCAAGTGTCAACACCAAAGTTGTCACACCGGCAGCTTTTGCACGCTCAAGAACCGCGGCTAAGAAATCTTCGTCTTTCATAACATAAAGCTGAAACCAAAATGGTGCTTTGGTGTGGGCAGCAACATCTTCAAGCGAGCAGATCGACATGGTCGACAAAGTAAAGGGCACACCAAAGTCTTTGGCAGCAGCAGCAGCCTTCATCTCACCATTGGCGCATTGCATGCCCGTAAGCCCAACCGGGGCCAAAGCAACCGGCATTGACACATCTTGCCCAGCCATCTGTGTTTTGGTGCTGCGCCCTGTCATATCGACCGCAACCTTTTGGCGCAGTCTTAGCTTACTAAAATCCGAGCTATTGTCGCGAAAGGTTTGCTCGGTATAGCTGCCACTTTCTGCATAATCATAAAACATCCGTGGTACGCGACTTTTATAAAGGCGTTTAAGATCATCAATACAGGTAATCACAGTCATTTCGGCAGCCCCTTGATTATTGGTAACAGTTACTTACCTATTTTGGCATCAAATACAAATACTAAGCGCGGTGAGCTCCTGCGGCCAATTCAGCTACAAAGTCCAAGATTTGCCCAACCGGACGACCTTCGGCAATTTGCGCAACAATCGCCGAGCCTACAACACAGCCGTCAGCCACGGAAGCAATTTCTTGCGCGGCCTGTCCCGTGGTGATGCCGAAGCCCACAATCACGGGCAAGTCCGTACTAGCTTTGATGCGTGCCACTTCCGGGGCAACATCACTTGGCTTGGCCGCTGCCGCACCCGTAATACCATTGATCGACACATAATAAACAAACCCCGAGGTGTTCTGCAGCACTTTGGGTAAACGTTGGGCGTCGGTCGTCGGGGTGGCCAAGCGAATAAAGTTCAATCCCGCCGCTTGCGCGGGCAAGCAAAGTTCGGCGTCTTCTTCGGGCGGCAAATCAACTACAATAAGCCCGTCAATACCCGCCGCCTTGGCGTCGATCAAAAACTGCGCAACGCCATGGGAATAGATCGGATTATAATAACCCATCAAAACGATGGGCGTCACATTGTCTTTCGCGCGAAAATCTGCCGCCATTTGGAGAGTTTTGCGGAGCGTCATACCGCCTTCTAGCGCACGTTGACCTGCAAGTTGAATGGTAGCGCCATCGGCCATCGGGTCGGTAAATGGCATGCCAAGCTCAATCACATCAACGCCCGCAGCCGGCAAGCCAAGCATCACTGCCATCGAGGTTTCAAGATCTGTATCCCCTCCCATAATATAGGCTACAAATGCCTTTTTATTTTGGGCTTTAAGGGCGGCAAATTTGACGTCGATTCTGGTCATGATGACACTTTCACTGTTCAAATTGGGTTTGCGGCATGGGGCAGAAAAAATCAATCCTTTTGGCTCTAATTTATTTCGCTTGATGCGCCGTTTTGTGAAACCCACGAAATTACACCAAAATCACTGACCACCGCGCGCGCCGCTTGAAAAAGGAGCCCACGCCCGATAAGAGCAGCGCAAGTAATCATAGGATGGTTGATATGGGCTTTAAAATGGGAATAGTCGGTTTGCCAAATGTGGGCAAATCAACATTATTCAACGCGCTTACCCGCACAGCTGCAGCTCAGGCGGCAAATTTTCCCTTTTGCACGATTGAACCAAATGTCGGCGATGTCGGTGTTCCCGATCCAAGGCTTGAAGCGCTGGCCGCAATTGCTGGTTCAAAGCAGATCATCCCAACCCGCATGACCTTTGTGGATATAGCCGGTCTGGTACGCGGGGCATCAAAGGGCGAAGGGTTGGGAAACCAATTCTTGGCCAATATCCGTGAATGTGACGCCATCGCTCATGTACTGCGCTGTTTCGAAGATGGCGATATAACGCATGTCGAAGGGCGCATTGACCCTGTTGCAGATGCCGAAACAATCGAAACAGAATTGATGCTGGCCGACCTTGAAAGTGTTGAGCGCCGCTTGGCTAATTTGGCCCGCAAATTGCGCGGCAACACTGACAAAGATAGCGCCGATCAGGACCGTTTGCTGCGCTTGGCACAAACCGCCCTAGAAGCGGGTCGCCCCACTCGCACCTTGACCATCGCCGAAGATGATCACCGCGTATGGGATATGTTACAACTTTTGACCGCGAAGCCAGTGCTTTATGTATGTAATGTCGAAGAATCTTGTGCAGCCAATGGCAATAGCCAATCAGCTCGCGTTGCTGAAATGGCCAAGAGCCAAGGAGCGGGTTCGGTGATTATTTCGGCACGCATCGAAGAAGAAATCAGCCAATTGCCGCTAGATGAAGCTGAAATGTTCCTAACAGAAATGGGCTTGTATGAGGCGGGTCTAGACCGTTTGATTCGCGCGGGCTATCAGCTTTTGGGTCTGGCCACCTATTTCACAGTTGGGCCAAAAGAGGCCCGCGCCTGGACGATCACCACTGGAATGTTGGCACCTCAAGCCGCAGGCGTCATTCATGGCGACTTTGAAAAAGGCTTTATTCGCGCCGAAACAATCGCCTTTGACGATTACATCAAAGGTAAGGGCGAAGCCGGAGCAAAAGAGGCGGGGAAGTTCCGTGTAGAGGGCAAAACCTACGAGGTCAAAGACGGTGACGTGCTGCATTTCCTTTTCTCTGGCTAGTAGTAATTTTCTTGCATTCAAAAATGGAAAAGTTAGCCTAACTGGAGGCCTGATGGAACTTCGGAAGGATAAGTGATAATGCAGCTTGGTAATGTCTCTTTTTGGTATGAAGATATGGGCGGCCTGCCAAAGCCACGCCCGCCTATGCCCGCCGATAGCACCGCCGATATCTGCATAATTGGCGCGGGTTATACGGGCCTTTGGACGGCATATTATCTAAAAACCCATGCTCCTAATTTGAACATAACCATCTTAGAAAGTGCTTTCGCAGGCTTCGGTGCCTCGGGGCGCAATGGTGGCTGGTTGACGGGTGGTTTTGCATGGAGGCATGAGAATTATCTCAAAAACGGCTCGATCCAAGATGTCAAAGACCTTGTACGCCATATGGGCAGCACCGTTGGTGAAATAATGCGGGTGGCCAAACTTGAGGAGATCGACGCTGATATCATAGCAACCGATGAACTGATGATCGCCACCAACCCCGCCCAACTGATCCGCCTTAAAGGAGAAGTGGCGCACCGCCAATCTTGGGGAGAAGCCGCCCCCTTGGTCTACGATATAGGTGCGCAAGAGGCCCGCGCACGGGTAAATATCCCCAATCTTTTGGGCGCAATGGTGGTAAGCAATGTCGCGCGTATTCAACCTGCAAAATTGGTACAAGGCTTGGCCCGCGTCGTCGAAGCCAAAGGTGTTAGAATTTTTGAAGATACCAAGGCCACCTCTATCGCCAAAGGTCTTGTGACAACCAACCGCGGCCCAATGCGCGCTGAGATAATTTTGCGCGCCACCGAAGGGTTCACCTGTAACATTGACGGCCTTAAGCGCAATATTTTGCCGTTGAACTCGGCTCAGATCATCACCGAGATTTTGCCCCAATCGGTTTGGGATCATCTGGGCTGGAAAAACTATGAAATCTTAGGGGATTTTAACAATTCTTACTGCTATTGCCAGCGCAGCCGCGATGGACGTTTAGTGGTTGGTGGGCGCGGCGTGCCTTATCTTTTCGGCTCACGTATAGATCAAAATGGCGTTCCTGATCCAGAAACGGTGCGCAGGCTTACCACCATCATGCACAGGCATTTTCCAATCAGCCGTGATTTCAAAATTGATCATGCTTGGTGCGGGGTGTTGGGAGTACCACGCGATTGGTGCGCCAGTGTTGGGCTTGATCCTGAAACAAAAATCGGCTGGGCGGGTGGCTATGTCGGGGTGGGGGTCTCAACTTCGAACCTTGCGGGGCAGACTTTAGCAGATTTGGCCTTGGGGCGAGAAACTCCACTTACTCGGCTGCCATGGGTTAACCACAAAGTCCGAAAATGGGAACCAGAGCCCCTGCGATACAGCGGCGTGCATGGCATGTATAACTTACTGCATCTGGCAGATAGGCAAGAGGCCCGCACAAACGGCTTACCCTCGGTCTTTGGGCGATTTGGCAATTGGGTTATGGGCCGCTAGGCTAGACCAGCTTGAGTGGGGCTGTTCTCTGCGCCATCGGCAAAAGCATTTGGCAAAAACTCTCAATCGCATCTTGAGTCGTATCTTCGGGCGCCTGTGTCTTTTGGCGAATGAGATAGACGGGAGCCGTTACTATTGGCTCTTGAAAGCGCACTTGCACCAGTCGGCCCTGTGCAAGATATGGCGCAACGGCACTGCGGCATACGAACCACAAGACTTCAGCCGACTGTACCACATTAAGCGCCGCAGCCACGACCGAGGTTTCCAAAATAACACCACTGCCGCTATGTTTCATTTGGCATAGGTGATTGTCTACCTCTGAACGCCCAAAATCACTCGCCCTCGGCAAAATTAGGCGCGCTTCACTTAGGGCTTGGGCATAAGGCAGGTTTACCAACTTGCCCGAAGGATCAGTAACAGCGATAATTTCCTCATCATAAAGGAGTTTGGCGTCAGTGCCTGCGGACGGCAACGATGCACCGCCCGAAATGATCAGATCAAGCGATCGTGTGCTGAGCTCATTTTGCAAGAAGGCTTGCGTACCCTCACACAGGGAAATTTGATGATGGGGGTGGTCATCAAGGAATTTCACAACCGAATCACGGACAAAGCCTTGAGCGAAATTAGGTAAAAGACCGATGCGAAGGACCGCTACGATGCCGCTTTGCACCACGGCCATCGCCTGATCCAAACTACTAAGACTTAGGGCGCTATATTGATCAAAGGCGCGCCCCGCATCCGTTAAAATCATTTTGCGGCCCTTGCGTAAAAACAGCGGCTTGCCCAATATAGTTTCTAACTCAGCCAAAGACCGTGACAGCGCAGGTTGGCTAATTTTTTGTGCTTTTGCCACTAAGGCCAAACTGCCCGCAGCTACAATCGCTTGGAAAATCCTCAAATGGCGTAACTTGATTGCCGTAGTCATATATAAGCTTTCAATATTAAGGCGAAAAATTAGTGCATAAAATCGATGAGGCCAAAAATAAGGCCAAAAGTAGCAGCCCCGGCGACTGTCGCGTAAATTGTCGAGTTTTTCCACCAATAAATTCCAACAACGCCGGCTATACCACCCAACAATGGTAGATTTTTGACTCCATCATGACCTAAAAGCGGTAAGATCGAGGCGATGAACAAAGTGGCAATTGCGCTGGGGGCTATGGCTCCGAAAAAAGCGCCAAGGCGGGTAGCTTGCGCCTTGCGGCCCAGCCCAAATTGGATAGGAAAAAATCGAAAAACCCAAGTAAAGACTCCGACGATCAGCGCAAGGATAAAAAGCTCAGCCCGCATCGCGCGCCCTCGGTTTTTGTGCAAAGCGCAATGCCCCAAACAAGGCCCCGCACAACATCCCTGCCAAAAGACCAACCGTCGATGAGGCAAACATCGTACCCAGCACCGTCATTAGCACCGCTACCCCAATCACTGGAATTTGGTCGCGCTGCAAAATCGACAGAAGCAGCGCCAAGAACAAGGCAGGCAACATAAACCCCAATGCAGCGTCCAACATGGGCGAGAATTGTAGCGCCGTAGCCCCCGCAAGCGCGCCCACCAATGTGCCCAAAAGCCACGCGCTATAAGAGGTTATGGCCAGCCCACACATATAGGTTTCAGAAAATGTCACCTTACCTTGCGCCAAGTCCGCAGTGGCGGCCGCGAAAACCTCATCTGTCAAACCAAAGGCCCAAGCCCATGCAAAACGCGGCTTTTGTGCAGGTTGAGCTTGCCCCAGAAGGGACGGCCCATAAAGCACATGTCGCAGGTTCATCGTAATCAACATAATCGTACTCAGCCCAAGCGAAGCCCCACTGGCCAAAAGTGCCAAGGTCAAGAACTGCGCCGCCCCAGCATAAATAATTAGCGATAGCATGAAGGCCTCGAACGCAGTCAGGCCCAATTTACTGGCAGCAACCCCAAAGGAAAAAGCAATGGGCACATAGCCTGCAGCAATCGGAACGGCGCCCCTGACGCCCGTTAAAAACGCGCGTGCTTTTGTGGTCATGAGGTCGTCAGCGCTGTGGCAAAGGCCTGCATCTGAGTGGGGTCTTTCAAACCAACACTGCTTTCGATCCCGGATGAGACATCAACTTGCTTGGCCTTGGTCAAGGCCACCGCTTGGGCCACATTTTCAGCTGTAAGGCCACCTGCAAGTATCCAAGGTTTTAACCAATGGCGCCCAACTAGCAAACGCCAGTCAAAAGACAGGCCATTTCCGCCTGGCAGATCTGCATTTTTAGGGGGCTTGGCGTCGATTAAAATTTGATCGGACACCAAAAAATAATCCGAAATCCGTTCCAAATCTTCAGCATCTGAAATACCGATTGCTTTCATAATGGGCAAGCCCGTGCGCGTGCGGATCTGTGCCACGCGGCTTGGGCTTTCATGGCCATGCAGCTGTAAAATATCGATCGGCAATTGGGACGTCAGATAGTCAAGGTCGTTATCGGTCGGGTCAACCACAAGCGCGACCTTTGCTAATCCCAAAGGGGCGGCAAGCATCAAAGGTCGGGCCTGTTCAATCGAAAGGTGGCGCGGGGATTTTTCGAAAAATACAAAGCCCCCGTAAGAGGCTCCAACCCGCGCGGCCGCGTCAACATCTTGCAGGTTGCGCAATCCGCAAAATTTAAACTGAACCGAGCTCATTTCTTTTTTTCTGCGGCTTCAATCAGCGCTATAATGTCGTCGCCGGGACGCGCCTCTTGGGTGCGCAGGCTTTGCATTTCGCGGTGCAGGTTTTTAACTTCACGCTTTTGCGCCTGAGCGGTGGCACGCTGTTTGTGCGCACGTTTCCATTCCCACACAAAGCCCACCATCAGTCCAATCACAAGACCCAAAAATAGCACTATAAACAAGGGCACTTGCACACGAAGATCAAGGTCCAAGAACAGCGCCAAATCTTCAGGAAAAAGAGATAAAGTCACCTGGCCACGGTTTGCTAAAGCGAACAAGACCAAACCAAGGGCTACAAAAAACCCTAAGGCCAGTTTCAGCCCTTGCAGCATATGCCAGTGACCTTTTTATTCAATTTCCGTTCAAACGATCGCGCAGCAACTTGCCCGTTTTAAAAAATGGCACTTTCTTATTCTCAACCTTAACAGATTCGCCCGTACGCGGATTCCGCCCAATGCGCGCATCGCGTGACTTAACCGAAAAAGCACCAAAGCCACGCAATTCGACACGGTCGCCCTTTGCCAAAGCATTTATGATTTCGTCAAATACGGCATTCAAAACCCTCTCAACATGACGCTGTGTTAAGTGTGGATTCTCTTCAGCTATTTTTTGTACCAATTCCGAACGGATCATTCGAAAGACCTCCCCAGCGTGCAACCTTACGGCACTATTTCTTTCCCATCACTATAGGCAAAAAAAAGCTCCTGCAAACAAGAAAAACCCAAATCACCTATGCCAACCCCCTGAAATGCAACAGGCCCCGCAAAAACGGGGCCTGAAAAACTGATTTGCCCGTTGGCCAAGTGCTTATTTGTCGGCTTTCAAGGCTGCGCCAAGAATGTCGCCCAATGACGCACCCGAATCAGATGAACCATATTGCTCAACAGCTTCTTTTTCTTCAGCAATCTCTTTCGCTTTGATCGACAAACCCAAACGACGGGTTTTACCGTCAATCGCGGTTACGCGGGCGTCGATTTTATCACCAACTTGGAAACGCTCGGGGCGTTGATCAGCACGATCGCGCGACAGGTCTGAGCGACGGATAAACGCTTTCATGCCGTTATACTCAACCTCAATGCCACCTTCTTCGATGACAGTGACTGCACATGTGATGATCGATCCACGTTTCACCCCATCAACAGCGTCCGAGAAATTGTCTTCGCCAAGGGCTTTGACCGAAAGCGAGATGCGTTCTTTCTCAACATCAACTTCGGTAACGGCGGCTTGCACCATGTCACCTTTGCGGTAGTTGGCAATTGCGTCTTCGCCACGTTGATCCCACGAAAGGTCCGACAAATGCACCATTCCGTCGATGTCATTTTCAAGGCCGATGAACAGACCAAATTCGGTAATGTTCTTAACTTCGCCTTCAATGTTCGACCCAACTGGATGGGCTTCTGCAAACACTTCCCATGGGTTGCGCTGTGTTTGTTTCAGACCCAAAGACACGCGACGCTTGCCGCTGTCGATTTCCAAAACCATAACGTCAACTTCTTGCGAGGTAGACACGATTTTTCCTGGATGTACGTTCTTCTTGGTCCAAGACATTTCAGAAACGTGAACCAGACCTTCAACACCAGCTTCCAATTCGACGAATGCGCCATAATCAGTAATGTTGGTCACACGGCCTTTATGCAACGATTCCAAAGGATAAGCCGCTTCAACAGCATCCCATGGATCAGATTGCAGTTGTTTCATACCCAAGCTGATGCGGTGGGTGTCTTTATTGATTTTGATGACTTGAACCTTAACGGTTTCACCAATCGTTAAAATCTCGGATGGATGGTTGACGCGACGCCATGCCATGTCTGTAACGTGCAACAGACCATCAACACCGCCTAGGTCAACAAATGCGCCGTATTCGGTGATGTTTTTCACAACGCCATCGACTGTTTGGCCTTCGGTCAAGTTGCCAATAACTTCGGCGCGCTGTTCCGCGCGGCTTTCTTCCAAGATCGAGCGACGCGACACAACGATATTGCCACGACGACGGTCCATTTTCAAGATTTGGAACGGCTGTTTCATGCCCATCAATGGGCCAGCGTCACGCACAGGGCGCACATCAACTTGGCTGCCAGGCAAAAAGGCCACTGCGCCGCCAAGGTCAACTGTAAAGCCGCCTTTGACACGGCCAAAGATGGCACCATCAACGCGGGTTTCGTCTGCATAAGCTTTTTCCAAACGATCCCATGCTTCTTCACGACGTGCTTTTTCACGGCTGATAACCGCTTCGCCTCGGGCGTTTTCAACACGGTCCAAGAAAACCTCAACTTCGTCGCCAACAGCGATTTCAGGAGTTTCGCCTGGGTCTGCGAATTCTTTAATGTCAACGCGGCCTTCCATTTTGTAGCCAACGTCGATAATTGCCTGACCCGCTTCAATCGCGATCACGCGGCCTTTGACAACCGAACCTTCTTGCGGTGTGTCAATCTCAAAGCTCTCATTCAAAAGAGCTTCAAATTCTTCCATAGATACTTTCGTGTTCATTCAGTTTTCCTTTTCATATTTTTACTGGCCATGCGGTTGGCTCCGCCGGTCTTTACGTCTCAAATGTTCCGAAACTGCGCGCTCTATAGTCATATTGGCCTGCCAAAGCAAGCGATCAATCGCACAAGCCACTTTGTGTGTGCAGCCTTATCTCAGGTCAAAAGCCCGGGATGCACCGCCACGATTGCAATGACTTTGGCCAAGGCCTGGCTTGCGTCTAAATCGGATGTATCCAACAAAATCGAATTTTGGGCTTGGATCATCGGCGCGGTCGCGCGGTCGCGATCGCGTTGGTCGCGTTGGCGCAAATCTTCTAGCACCAAGGCCAGAGTTGCAGTCTCATTTTTTTGGGAAATTTCGGCAAAACGGCGTGCGGCGCGCACCTCATCCGAGGCGGTGACGAAAAGTTTAATCTCAGCTTGCGGGCAAATAACGGTCCCAATATCCCGGCCATCGAGCACGGCCCCGCCCTGTTGGCGGGCGAATTTTTGCTGAAAGTCAATGAGGGCTGCGCGCACTTTTGGCATGGCAGCAATTTTTGATGCTCCCTGCCCCACCTTAGCCGTCCGCAAACCGTCGCGGGTAAAGTCATGCGTTGACAGGGCCTTAGCGGCGGCTACAGGGTCAAGCCCGTCAAGCACTTTGCGCGCGGTGGCGCGGTACAAAAGGCCCGTGTCCAAATAAGCAAAGCCAAAATGTTGAGCCAAGGCCTGTGCCAAAGTGCCTTTTCCGGCCGCGGCAGGCCCGTCGATTGCAATGGTAAATATCATATGATCCCCAAGTTTCGCACCTTCTGATCTATCGCAGAGGCGAAGTCAAACGCCGCCCCTAATCGCGCGTCAATTTCGCACCGAGCGCCCCCATCAAAGATTCAAAAATAGGGAATGAGGTCACAATGGGTGAAGCATCATCCACCGAGATCGGTTTATTTGCGGCCAGACCCATGACCAAAAAGCTCATTGCAATGCGGTGGTCGATATGTGTCTTACAAATCGCCCCGCCCGCAACCGAGCCCATGCCATTGCCATGCACGATTAAACTATCTTCGTCTTCCTCGATCACAACACCACAGGCTTCTAGCCCGCGCGCCATCGCGTCAATCCGGTCTGATTCTTTGACCCGCAGCTCTTTAATGCCGCGCATAAAGGTTTTGCCCGTGGCAAACGCGGCCACCACCGACAAAATCGGATATTCATCGATCATCGAAGGCGCACGTGCGGGGGGCACCTCGACGCCGCGCATTTGGTCACTAAAGCGCACGCGCAAATCGGCCACAGGTTCACCGCCCTCCAGTCGAGGATTGTCAAAGCTGATCTGGGCCCCCATTTCAACCAATGTCAGATAAAGACCGTTACGGGTTAGATTTTGGCTAACTCCGGGCACAGTAATATCCGATCCTTCGACCAAAAGCGCGGCACAAACGGGAAAGGCCGCACTTGAGGGATCGCGCGGCACCGCAACGCTTTGCGCGCGCAGCTCGGGCTGCCCCGTTAGGGTGATGACATTGCCTTCAGCGCTTTGCTCGACATGCAATTGCGCGCCAAATCCAAGCAACATACGTTCAGAATGATCGCGGGTGGCTTCGGGCTCTATTACCACAGTTTGACCGGGCGCATTCAGACCCGCTAGCAAAACCGCCGACTTCACCTGAGCCGATGCCACGGGCAAAGCATAACGCACAGGCAGCGGATGGCCGGCCCCAACCAGGGTCATAGGCAAGCGGCCGCCACTGCGGCCATAGGCGCGCGCGCCAAAAAGGGCCAAGGGATCGGTTACCCTTCCCATAGGGCGCTTGCACAAAGAGGCGTCACCTGTAAAGACGGCCGCCACCGCGGTCGTGGCCATAGCCCCCATAATCAACCGCACGCCCGTACCCGAATTGCCACAATCGATCACAGTCTCGGGTTCTTTAAAGCCCCCAACCCCAACCCCATGCACTGACCAAGATCCGGGCCCATGTTGGATTACATCTGCCCCAAAAGCGCGCATGGCCAAGGCAGTATCAAGAACATCTTGCCCCTCTAGCAGGCCAGAAATTTTGGTTTCGCCTATTGCCATAGCACCAAAAATTAAAGCTCGGTGGCTGATCGATTTATCGCCCGGTATCTGGGCCTGACCAATGAGGGGGCCAGATTTATGGGCGGTCATTTTTAAAGCTTGGTCATGGCTAGACATAGGCGATCCTTAACGGCAAAAGGCTGTAATTGGCACCGCTGATATCAGGCCAGACACACTACGTCTATGGCAAGCGTCTGGCTTTTAAGTGAAGCGCCTGTGATGCTTTGATGCAAGGTGGTGCTACCGGGTTTTCTGCGCGCCCAAAATCCCAGAAAACGCTCGCGACAAAAGTCCTTCTATCGCCCAGCCTGTCAAAGCTTCGGACACTCAAACGTTTGACGCGGTCTTTGACCTTTGCACGTCTGGGCAAGGTCGAATGCGAGTGTTGCACGATTGGCTCCTATTTTCTTTTACTTAAGGACTTCGCACCGCTTTGTTAAGGGTGGGGCCCAGCGTCATGCGCCCCGCGATTCTACACATTGCAGCCAAAGATTGGCTACGCTAACAAGAGCCATGCCCAGATATGCGCTTAAAGTAGAATATGATGGTCTGCCCTTTCAGGGTTGGCAAAGACAGGCCGCAGGTCAACCTACGGTGCAAGGCGCTATTGAGGCGGCCTTGTCTAAGCTTGAGATTGGCCCCCACACGATTGCCGCCGCAGGGCGCACTGATGCGGGGGTGCATGCTTGGGGCCAAGTTGCGCATTGCGACATGGAAAAAGACTGGGCGGATGATCGTTTGATGGCGGCGTTAAACGCGCATTTGCGTCCTTTGCCTGTTTCCATCTCAGCGGTACAAAGTGTCGATGCCGACTTTCACGCCCGCTTTTCCGCTATTGAGCGGCGCTATGTCTTTCGCCTGATAGCACGACGCGCGCCCATCACCCATGACAAGGGCCAAGTCTGGCAAGTGCATCATAAATTAGACGGTGCTGCCATGAGCCAAGGCGCTAAACATTTACTGGGGACCCATGATTTTACGACCTTTCGCGCCGCCATGTGCCAGGCGGCCTCGCCGGTTAAGACTTTAGATGAAATCACCTTAAGCGAACTTCCCTATGCCGAAGGCGTGGAATATCGGTTTTTCTTGCGCGGACGTAGCTTTTTGCACAATCAGGTGCGCTCGATTGTTGGCACGCTTGAGCGCGTGGGAGCAGGGGCACGCCACCCCGATGATGTGGCCCAGGCACTGGCCGCCAAAGACCGCAAAGAATGCGGGCCCGTTTGCCCGCCACAAGGGCTTTATTTGGCGGGTGTCGGCTATAAGATCCCGCTTTTCGATCCAAAACCCTAAAGTCCCACCCCCTTTAGGGGTAGGACCCTGATTTAAGCGCGGTTCATCCGATTTGCTATCAGATCATCCACCACAGACGGATCCGCAAGTGTCGAGGTGTCACCCAAAGCGCCAAAGTCGTTCTCGGCAATCTTGCGTAAAATACGACGCATGATTTTACCCGAGCGTGTTTTGGGCAGGCCAGGGGCCCATTGGATCAAATCAGGGCTGGCGATCGGCCCGATTTCGGTGCGCACCCATTTAACAAGCTCGGCGCGCAGCGCCTCGGATGGAGTGGCATCGCCCATCAAAGTGACATAGGCATAAATCCCTTGACCTTTGATCACGTGCGGATAGCCAACCACGGCGGCCTCGGCCACGGCTCCATGGGCGACAAGAGCGCTTTCCACTTCGGCGGTACCCATACGGTGGCCCGACACGTTAATCACGTCGTCAACCCGACCCGTGATCCAATAATAGCCGTCTTCGTCGCGGCGGCAGCCGTCGCCTGTAAAATAATAGTTTGGATATTGGCTAAAATACGCCTCTTCAAAGCGGGCATGATCGCCCCAAAGCGTACGCATCTGACCGGGCCAGCTGTCGGCAATGCAAAGCACACCACTGGCTTGCATATCAGTTTGCGCAATACCCGTTGCCGCATCAAGGATCACGGGCTTGACCCCAAAGAAAGGTTTGGTGGCCGAGCCTGGTTTTTGCGCGATGGCTCCAGGCAAAGGCGTGATCAAATGCCCGCCCGTTTCGGTTTGCCAAAAAGTATCAACGATGGGGCAACGGCCCTTGCCGACATGGGTGTTATACCAGTTCCAGGCCTCGGGATTAATGGGTTCTCCGACTGAACCCAACAGCTTTAGCGCTGAAAGATCGTGTTTTTCAACCCATTCCGGCCCCATGCCCATTAGCGCACGAATGGCTGTCGGCGCAGTGTAAAATTGATTGACCTTATGTTTAGCACACACCTGCCAAAAGCGACCTGCGTCTGGATAGGTGGGAACCCCCTCAAACATTAAAGTGGTCGCACCGTTGGCCAGTGGCCCATAGATGATATAGCTGTGCCCCGTCACCCAACCCACATCGGCCGTGCACCAAAAGACGTCACCGTCATGGTAATCGAAGGTAATCTGATGGGTCATGGCCGCATAGGCCAAATAGCCGCCAGACGTATGCACAACGCCCTTAGGCTTGCCCGTCGACCCCGAGGTGTAAAGAATAAACAAAGGATCTTCAGCATTCATCGCCTCACAAGGGCAATCAGACGAGACCTGCGCCATTGCGGCCAGCACATCAACATCGCGTCCCGCGTCCCACGCTGTTGCATCGCCCGTATGTTTCACAACCAGACATTTCACCTCGGGGCGGCAGGCGGCCAAGGCGGCGTCGGCATTCGCTTTAAGGGGAGTCTTTTTGCCGCCACGCGGCGCAAAGTCAGCGGTGATTAACGCTTTAGCCGAAGAGTCGTTGATCCGACTGGCCAAAGCATCGGGCGAAAAGCCCGCAAACACCACCGAGTGAATAGCGCCAATCCGTGCACAAGCCAGCATTGCATAGGCCGCCTCGGGGATCATGGGCATATAAAGAACCACTCGATCGCCCTTGGCCACACCTTGGGCTTTTAGCACATTAGCCATCCGCGCGGTGTTTTCCAAAAGGGCGGCGTAGGTGATATGTTTGGACGGGGCATTGGGATCATCCGCTTCCCAAATGATAGCCGTTTGGTTAGCGCGGGTTGCTTGATGGCGGTCAATACAGTTCGCCGTTACATTCAAAACCCCATCTTCAAACCATTTAATCGACACTTCGCCCGGTGCGAAATTTGTATTTTTGACTTTTGTATAGGGGGTGATCCAATCAAGCCGTTTACCCTCTGCGCCCCAAAACGTTTCAGGGTCAGTCACAGAGGCTGCGTATATATCTTCATATTGCAGAGCATTAACATGGGCCTTGGCCACAAAATCTGATGACGCCGGATATAAAGCGCGTAGCTGATCATGATCTGTCATAAGGCCCTCCTAGCCAAACAGCAGCTCTATTGGCGGTAGGTCCCATAGAGCATCTTCGGTCTTGTTCAAACCAGCATAAAGCAACTGTCAACAAGACTGTAACCCTTTTTTTTGATTAAGTTTTTTGTGAATTAATTAACAATTTCATGGCAAACGATGTAAATTTTTTTGCTTGATTTTTGATCTTGTTTTTCAAAGCTCTAGAGGGGGACAGCATCCCAAAAGCCCAACACAACCAATAGTCGCAATAATAACCAATATCAGAAAAAAATCACGCAACAAAATAAAGGGCCCAGCTTAATGAGTGTATTGATATGAAAATAAGAGATTAGTTGATTCGCTCTCGCCAGGTTCTCGCATATAACGTCTCAAACACCCCCCATTTGACCTAATTTCACTATTTAAATCCGCATCGGCACCACCTTGGCCTAAGCCAGTCAGACCAAAGGGCATATTATATTGCTCTTAGTTTGAGCGTTTGGAAATTAGTGCCTCGGGCAGGGCATACTTCACGCTGCGCAATTTTTTTCAAGGGACCATAACTCCACCGCCTTAATATCCCCGATGCCACTCTGCGGGGTTGCGATTTCAGGCTAGAAGGTTGATGAGGCTAAAGAGACCGCATTTCTGAAGGAATATTTATGTCTGTTATCGTCTCAGTTAAGGGTGTTCGCAAAATCTACGCAGGTGGTTTTGAGGCACTTAAAGGTATCAATCTGGATATCCACGAGGGAGAAATCATAGCCCTTCTGGGACCAAATGGTGCCGGTAAAACTACATTAATTTCAACAATTTGCGGAATTTCGAGCCTAACATCAGGCAAAATTACTGTCGACGGTATGGATATCGGCACGGATTATCGCAAAGTGCGCGCCATGATAGGCCTTGTACCGCAAGAAATTTCTCTTGAGCCCTTTGAAACAGTAATCAATTCCGTGCGATTTTCGCGTGGGTTATTTGGCAAAAGAAAAAATGAAGCATATCTGGATGAGATATTGAAGACGCTGTCTTTGTTTGACAAGAAAAATTCAAAGGTCATGACTTTGTCTGGCGGTATGAAACGTCGGGTTTTGATTGCCAAAGCTTTGGCGCATGAGCCACGGGTCTTGTTTTTGGACGAACCAACCGCCGGTGTGGATGTAGAGCTGCGCAAAGACATGTGGAATACGGTAGCCAAACTCAAAAAACAGGGCGTGACCATTATTTTGACCACTCATTATATTGAAGAAGCAGAAGCGATTTCTGACCGGGTTGCTGTGATAAACAGCGGTGAAATTTTGCTGGTTGAAGATAAAAAGGCGTTGATGGCACGGATGGGAAAGAAAAAAATTCGCATTGATTTGGTTGAGCCTGTGATAGACATTCCCGAACATTTGGCCAAATACTCCTTGGAGTTGGGTGCAGATGGGTCCGCTTTGACCTATACCTATGACGTCAACTCAGACCGCACCGGGATCACTGGCCTTTTGAATGATCTGCAAGTCGCAGGCCTGCAAATGCGCGATGTGCAAACACAGCAATCCAGCCTCGAAGATATCTTCGTTGGCCTGGTGCAGGAGAATACGAAATGAACTTTCAAGCTGTAAGCGCAATTTATACGTTCGAAATGGCGCGTTTTTTTCGTACGCTCAAACAATCCTTTCTGTCCCCCGTTTTATCAACCAGCTTATATTTCGTGGTATTTGGAGCCGCTATTGGCAGCAAGATGGAGGCTGTGGATGGGGTCGAATACGGCGCGTTCATTGTACCGGGGTTGATCATGCTGTCCGTTATGACGCAATCCATCGCAAACGCAAGTTTTGGGATCTACTTTCCAAAGTTCATTGGAACGATCTATGAGTTGCTGTCAGCACCTGTGAACTTTTTAGAGATTGTGGTAGGTTATGTGGGCGCGGCGGCGACCAAGAGCCTGTTTATCGGCCTGGTCATTCTTGGAACTGCCTATCTTTTTGTGGATCTCGATATTCAACATCCCATTGCGATGATGTGTTTTTTGCTTTTGACATGCCTGTCCTTCTCTCTTTTAGGCTTTATCATTGGAATTTGGGCAGGCAATTTTGAACAGTTAAACCTGGTGCCAATGTTGATCGTGACGCCTTTGGTGTTCCTAGGAGGCTCGTTCTATTCGATCTCAATGTTGCCGCCGACTTGGCAAACCGTGACCATGTTTAATCCTGTCGTCTATCTAATATCTGGGTTTCGTTGGGCGTTTTTTGGGCAAGCAGATGTGGCGATTGGCGTAAGCCTAGGCGCAATCAGCCTTTTCACATTGGCATGCTTGGCCTTCATTTGGTGGATTTTCAAAACAGGCTGGCGCATTCGCAGTTAAAATTATTGATCTCCGTCTCTACAAATAATAGCAGCGGGCAAGGCTGGTCGAGAGCCTATTATTTGGCAAAAGGAAATACCTTTCCTAGAAAAAGGCCGTATAAGTACCCGCCAAATTAGGAGCAACACCATCATTATTCCTGCCCATTACGTTTTTCTCGGCAATGCGGAGCATTACTCGCATTTTCTGTAGATATGAGACAAGCTAGCGTCGGATCTTAATTGCTTTGGGATGGATTCCAATAAACCCAAACCTTATGTGCCTATGCCCAAAGCTTTGATGATTTGAACGGCGGCAATTTTCCAGCCCTGATCGGTTTCAATCATGCGGTAGGCAAGTAAATGAATGCCCGCATCCTTAGCGGTGATCATCACTTTTTGCCAAATTTCGCCGTCACGCTCAATCACATCAAGCATTTCACTATAATCAGCATTCCAAATCATTGGATAACCACTTGCCACCATCGCACCAAATCGCACTGGCGCGCCGAACATATTTTGAATTGTTGGCGCGGCATATGAAAATGCCGAGACAAGGTCTCGTTGCTCAAAGGCTGTCAATTGCCCCCCTATCACAGTTGAAAAAGCAACTTCGCGCGTGCCTTGCGTCAGCGCACCGCAGTTAAGACCAAAAGTCAAAAAAAGAGCAAAAACAAGTAAACGCATCGGCCTATTCCTTTTTTTAAAGGGTAGGCCGATGCGTCTTTTTAAAGGGTAGGCCGATGCGTCCTTACGTCAAGTCTTTCTGAATAAAACCTTATTTGACTAAATCGCCCTGCAACGCACGCGTGATCAAATCGATAGTTTCCGCAATCCCGTAAAGGGCGATGAAGCCGCCAAAACGAGGGCCCTGGGTTGCGCCTAGCAACACCTCATACAAGGCACCAAACCATGCGCGAAGCGGGTCAAACCCATGTTCAGTGCCAACTGCAAACACCATCGTTTGTAAGGCGTCTGCATCCATCCCTTCACGCCAACCGTGTAAACGATCTTGCAAATCGCGCAAGGCTACCGCCTCAGTGTCCGAAGCCGCGCGAAATTGTCGTGTTGGGGCCACAAAATCTTCGAAATAACGCAAGGCGAAGCCTGCGGCAGCATCGAGATCGGGGTGCGTTTCAGGCGACGCATCGGGCGCATAGCGACGAATAAAACCCCATAGCCCAGACTTATCCTTCGCACCAGCAACCGAGGCGAGATTTAGCAACATCGAAAAAGGCACCACCATTTTCGACATAGGCGGCTTGCCGGAGTGAATATGCCATACCGGATTGTTCACTTGCCCAGCAGGATCTTGCCCCGCATAAGCGCGCAATTGCTGGTGATATTCATCAACCGCTTTTGGAATAACGTCAAAATGCATGCGTTTAGCGGTCTTAGGTTTTTGATACATAAAGTAAGACAAACTTTCGGTCGCAGCATAAGTAAGCCACTCATCAATCGTCAGCCCGTTGCCCTTCGATTTTGAGATTTTCTGTCCTGCCTCATCTAAGAATAGCTCATATGTCATATGCTCAGGTGCCCGTCCGCCTAACACTTTGCAAATTCCGTCATAGATGGGCGTGTTGGTTGAATGATCTTTGCCATACATTTCGAAATCAACATCCAACGCCGCCCAGCGCGCACCAAAATCTGGCTTCCATTGCAATTTCACATTGCCTCCCGTGATGGGCAAAGTGCAATCGTGCCCGTCTTCGCCCTCAAAAGTGATCGTGTAATCTTTGTTATTTACCTCTTTGATCGGCACATAAAGAATGCGCCCTGACAGCGGGCTGATTGGTAAAAAACAAGAGTAGCTTTGCTGACGTTCTTCGCGAAGTGAGGCTAGCATAATTGCCATAATATCGTCATAGTGATCAGCGGCTCGGCATAATGTTTCGTCAAAGCGGCCCGATTTATAAAAACTTGTGGCTGAAAAGAATTCATACTCAAAGCCAAACGTATCCAAAAACCGGCGCAACACCGCATTATTATGATCACCAAAACTTGGGTATTCCCCAAATGGATCGGGTACAGACGTTAGGGGTTGTTGCAAATTCTCGTGCAGCATCGCTCCATTGGGCACATTGTCAGGCACTTTGCGCATACCGTCTAGATCATCAGAAAAACAGATAAGGCGTGTTGGAATGTCAGAGATCAACTCAAACGCACGGCGGATCATCGTTGTGCGCGCCACCTCGCCAAAAGTACCAATATGCGGCAAGCCGGACGGGCCATAGCCTGTTTCAAACAACACATGGCCTTTTTCGGGGTCTTTCTTAGCGTAGCGGTCCTTTATGCGGCGGGCCTCTTCAAATGGCCAAGCTTTCGATATCATCGCAGCATCACGCAGATTTGTCATCACCGCATTCCTTAATTATAAACGTTTTTCAATAGCGTGTGCCATTGCTTTCCCGTCTCCTATTGCCGCGCGGGGCTTTCGTCAATATTCTATGACAAACCTCGACCAAGCCCACGCCCTGCACTGCCCCTGAAAGGACATGCAATGAGTAAGATCCCAGCCTCTTTAACGCCGCAAGATGCGCTTGTCGCCATCATGATTGCCGTGTCAGCCTCGGACGAGGCCATTCGTACATCCGAGCTTGTGACCATTCAAAGCATCGTCGACCATCTGCCCATATTTGACAATTATGACCCAGACCGTATTCGCCAAATCGCCCAAACTGTCTTTGACCTTTTTGAGGTTGAAGAAGGGCTCGATGCCCTATTCGGCCTGATCCGCGATGCTTTACCAAAAAAACTACATGAAACCGCCTATGCAATGGCCTGCGATGTTGTCGCGGCTGATGGTGAGTTGCGCGACGTAGAATTGCGCATGCTTGAAGAAATCAGGGACGAGCTCAACATCGACCGTTTGCACGCCGCCGCAATAGAATGGGGAGCACGCGTGCGCCACACTATTTTGTAAGGGTAACCGGGCCCAAATAGCGCCCGAGATATTTGGGTGCCGCTTAGTTCTGCGCGAGCTTGCTGAGATAACCTAAAATTCTGGGCCAAAAATACTTTTCCCATGCTTTGGATCAGGCGCTGAATTCCTAAGCAGCACTCTTCAATGTCACTCACTTTTTGCGGTTTTTTCAAGAACATTCACTGCCAAAACTCAGTCAATTTTAGTTTAAAACCAAGTGTCAAAGACCCCAAATGTCTCCACAAAAAACAACAAAAATGCATAACCACATCTCGAGACACACTGACATGTGAAATCCACAGGTCACCCATTGAAAAGCTTTTAAAGCAATCATTCATCGATCGTTTACTTAGGTTTTTTCAAGAAATTTATGCATATTATCCGTTTCACCAACGCCCTGCCGCACGAATGGCGCTGGATGATTGCGGGATCAATGGCAAATTGAAAAACTGCCATGCGGCAGGTTTTTTGTGGAGCAAACGGGCGTTAGGCCTTACCTGCGCTCTTGCGAACCGGCGAGCGGCCAACGAAAGGCGCGGATTAGGGCCCATACTGGGCCGCGCAAATACCCCAATGAGGGTTGACCCCATCAAAGCTTCCCACTGGTTCCACTTGTGAAACTGCGCCAAATTATCGGCCCCCATTAACCACACAAAGGTTACCTTTGGATAATGCTTACGCAAAGCGCTTAAAGTTTGAAAAGTAGTGCGGGATCCATTTTTGCACACGGCTGGGCCAAAAAGATGTTTTTCAATATCAGTTACGACCACCTTTGGGTGGCGAATAATGGTTTGGGATTGGGCGATTCTATCAGCAATTGTGGCTGGGGCGCGTGATTTTAACGGATTGGCGGGCGTTACTAGCCACCAAACACGGTCTAGCCCCAATCTTTTTAACGCTTCTCTGGTAATATGGGCATGACCTTCATGTGCAGGGTCAAACGACCCTCCCAACAGCCCTATTACCATTCCTGCGCGCGCAATGGGCCAAGTTTGCACCATTTTCTCCTCAATTCTTGCCCTCACAAACCACCGCCACGTTGCCCTTGTCCAGAACTATCGTTAGAAGGCCTGAAATTGCAGCAGGTCGAATTGGAGTGTATCATGGCATCTTATCAATATGTTTATCACATGGATGGTGTCTCAAAGACATATCCTGGTGGCAAAAAATGTTTTGAAAATATCAAACTAAACTTTTTGCCAGGCGTGAAAATTGGCGTTGTGGGCGTGAATGGCTCGGGAAAATCGACGTTGCTGCGCATAATGGCCGGCATGGACAAAGACTTTCAAGGCGAAGCTTGGGCCGCCAAAGGGGCTCGCGTCGGCTATCTACCCCAAGAACCAAATCTAGACGAAACTCTAAATGTACGCGGGAATGTCATGCTGGGCGTGGCCGACAAACAAGCGATTCTGGACCGCTATAATGATTTGGCGATGAACTACACGGACGAAACCGCCGACGAAATGGCCACACTTCAAGATACAATTGATGCGGCTAATTTGTGGGATTTGGAAAGCCAAGTCGATGTCGCTATGGAAGCGCTGCGATGCCCCGCCGACGACGCGGATGTTTCGAGCCTTTCAGGTGGTGAGCGTCGCCGCATAGCGCTTTGCAAACTCTTACTTGAAGCGCCCGATATGCTTTTGCTGGACGAACCAACCAACCACCTTGACGCAGAATCAATCGCTTGGTTGCAGCTGCACCTGATTGCCTATCAAGGCACAATTTTGATCGTCACACACGACCGCTATTTTCTTGATGACATCACTTCGTGGATCCTTGAAATTGAACGTGGCCGCGGTATGCCCTATGAGGGCAACTATTCCGCGTGGCTTGAGCAAAAAGCCAAACGACTGGTGCAAGAAGCTCGCGAAGACAAAGCCAAGCAAAAGGTTTTGCAACGCGAATTAGACTGGATCCGTACAGGGGCTAAAGCTCGCCAAGCCAAACAAAAGGCACGGATCAATAAATATAACGAAATGGCCAACCAAACCGAGCGCGAGCGTATATCGACAGCTCAGATCCTCATTCCCAACGGCGAACGTTTGGGCGGCAAGGTGATTGATGTGCAAGGCATAAAAAAAGCCATGGGCGACAAGCTTTTGATTGAAAACTTATCCTTCACCTTACCCCCTGGCGGTATTGTTGGCGTTATCGGCCCCAATGGTGCAGGTAAATCAACCTTATTTCGGATGTTGACGGGCCAGGAGAAACCCGACGAAGGCACCGTCACTTTGGGCGACACTGTGCAGCTTTCTTACGTTGACCAATCGCGCGATGCGCTTGACCCTGCAAAAACTGTTTGGGAAGAAATCTCCGAAGGCCTTGAGGTTATTCGCCTCGGTGACGCAGAAATGAACAGTCGCGCCTATTGCGGGGCCTTTAATTTTAAAGGCTCAGACCAACAAAAAAAGGTAGGCCTTCTTTCAGGGGGTGAGCGCAACCGCGTGCATATGGCCAAGCTATTGCGTTCAGGCGGCAATGTGTTGCTTCTCGATGAGCCGACAAACGACCTTGACGTTGAAACTCTGCAAGCCTTGGAATCGGCGATCGATGACTTTGCTGGCTGTGCGGTTATCATCAGCCACGATCGTTTCTTCCTTGATCGTCTTTGCACCCACATTCTAGCCTTTGAAGGCGACGCACACGTGGAATGGTTCGAAGGCAACTTCGAAGCATATGAAGAAGACAAGATCCGCCGCCTTGGTCCAGACAGTATTAATCCAAAACGTGTGAAATATAAAAAGTTCACCCGCTAAATCAAGAAACCGCCTCTTGAGGCGGTTTTTTATTAAGCTATACTTTTGGAATGAAGCCCGCAATGATCCAATTCTCTCTTTTCCGACTGTTAGTCAGATGTGCGTTGAGTTTCTAGAATTCACCCTCGCAGATGTTTCTTAGGCTAACCCTATTTACGTTTTACAAATTCCGTAAGAATCACAATGCGTTGTCCTTCGACACGACCTTCTATATGTGTCGCATTATCAACCACCAAAGAAATGCCACGCACCGCTGTACCACGTTTGGCAGTAAAATTTGCGCCCTTAACCACCAGATCCTTGATAAGTACAACCGTATCACCCGCCAGCAAAACAGCGCCATGCGCATCAAAATGGATAACCGCCGACTGAGCATCAGCGCCGCTGCACAACTCGGGGGCAAGATCGATATTCTCCGCAGCCTCACGCGCCCATGAGGCATCTATTTTACTCAGAGCCTGCCAAACAGCCAATTGCACGGCGGGCTGCTCAGACCAAGCCGCACCTTCTAAACAACGCCAATGCGCGTCATTGTTGCCATTATTGTCATCCATACAAAGCGGACAGAGTAAAATATGCCCAAGCGCATTTTCTACGCGGTTTAACCCATTGACTGCCCCACAAAAATCACAGGGCCTCTCTGGCGCATCGATTTTATCATTCACGGACATCATTTCCCCTTCTGCTTTCCTTTGCCTTAGCCACCGTACTTGGCGAATGCAAACTTTGTTTCGGACTAGGGGGGATGACACTTTCCAACCACAGGTATTGATTTATTAGTCATTTTCCCGAATGCACTTGCATTTTTCTTTCCAATCCTGCATATAGCAGCCTGCGACGTTATCTCTATCGACCACTGTCTCCCGCATACGGCCACAGTCTTTCGATCTTGCGCTGACTGAGCCAGGCCGCCGCACTTCCGCGGGCGGCATACTAAAGGAGACATCACGATGGCCAAAGGCACCGTGAAATGGTTTAACGCAACTAAAGGCTTCGGCTTTATCGCCCCAGAAGGCGGCAAAAAAGATGTATTCGTACATATCACTGCTCTTGAGCGCGCAGGTATCCGTTCGTTGGCTGATGGCCAAGCGGTAACTTTCGACATCGAAGCAGGCCGTGACGGTCGCGAATCAGCAACGAACTTGGCATTGGCATAATCGTCGCAGCCTTTTTAGGCACAGAATTCAAAAAGGGCAGGTCTTCGGATCTGCCCTTTTTATTTGCACTCAGGTCTTTGTGAATTCGATTCAAAAGGCTTGTTTGCCAGTGAGTTTTGCAGCAGGCTCCGACATATTCCCAGTAAAAAGGCCAGACCATGAACCAAACGCTGCGCAGCAATAGCTATTTTGCCGAACGTGTTGATCTGGCGGCCGCTTTGCGATGGACGGCGCGGCTAAATATGCACGAAGCCGTGGCCAACCACTTTAGCCTCGCGGTCGATGACACGACCACCAAATTTCTAATCAACCCCAATGCGCGGCATTTCGCGCGGGTCAAAGCCTCAGACTTGGTTCTGATTGACGCGCTTGACCCAAGCACGATGCAACGCCCCGACGCGCCCGATCCAACGGCTTGGGGCCTACATGGTGCGGTGCACCGCGCCTGCCCGCACGCCGTTTGTGTGATGCACGTCCACTCCATTCACGCCACCGTATTGGCAAGCCTTGCAGACAGCCACCTACCCGCCATCGATCAAAACAGCGCTATGTTCTTTAAACGGCATATCGTAGACGCATCCTACGGCGGCATGGCCTTTGAAGCCGAAGGTGCACGCTGCTCAGCACTTTTATCTGACCCGAAAATTAAAGTCTTAATTATGGGCAATCATGGAATTTTGGTCATCGGCACCAGCGTGGCTGACACATTCAACCGCCTTTATTACTTTGAGCGCGCCGCCGAGACCTATATTCGTGCCCTTCAAACAGGTCGAAAACTGCGGGTTTTGTCTGATGCAGTCGCCGAAAAAACCGCTCAAGAATGGGAAGATTACCCCGACAATGCCACTGCGCATCTGACTGAGCTTAAAGCGATCTTAGATGATGAAGCATCAAACTACGCGCAGTAAATTTTGAAATGAAAGGCGCCAAAGCGGTTTCGCTTTATAAAAATTCATGGAAAAAAAGCCTAATATCTTAATCTTGATGGTTGACCAGCTTACGGGCACCCTTTTCCCTGATGGGCCAGCGCCTTTTTTACACACGCCTAACCTGCGCGCTTTGGCCAACCGCTCCGTACGTTTCGCCAACGCCTATACCGCAAGCCCCCTTTGCGCCCCCGCGCGCGCCAGTTTCATGTCGGGTCAATTACCATCACGCACCCACGTCTATGATAATGCTGCCGAGTTTGCGTCCGACATTCCAACCTATGCGCACCATCTGCGTCGCGCGGGCTATCAAACAACCCTTTCGGGGAAAATGCATTTCGTGGGGCCAGATCAACTACATGGGTTTGAAGAGCGTCTGACAACCGACATATACCCCGCCGACTTTGGCTGGACACCCGACTACCGCAAACCCAATGAGCGGATCGACTGGTGGTATCACAATCTTGGCTCAGTAACGGGTGCAGGTACTGCCGAAATCACCAATCAGCTAGAATATGACGATGACGTGGCCCATCAGGCTGTGCAAAAGCTTTACGACCTATCACGGGGGGCTGACCCCCGCCCTTGGAGCTTGACCGTCAGTTTCACCCATCCGCATGATCCGTTCGTGGCGCGGCGTAAATATTGGGATCTTTACGAAAATTGTCCCGAACTTACGCCTCCAGACACGATAGCCTATGATGACCAAGACCCCCATTCCAAACGTATTTTAGACTCGTGCGATTGGAATGGGCTAGAAATCACCCCAGAGCATATACGCCGCGCGCGCCAAGCTTATTTCGCCAACATCTCATATATCGATGATAAGATTGGCGAAATTCTTGATACGCTCACGGACACCCGACAAGAGGCAGTAATTGTCTTCGTCTCGGACCATGGTGAGATGTTGGGCCGACGCGGGCTTTGGTTTAAGATGAATTTCTTTGAAGGGGCCGCCCGCGTGCCCCTGATGATCGCCGCTTCAAACCTTGTGCCAAGCCTGATCACAACCCCCGTTTGCACAATCGACATAACGCCAACCCTGTGCGATCTGGCAGGCATCTCAATGGACGAGGTGATGGATTGGACCGATGGCCAAAGCCTTTACCCACTTGCCAAAGGCACCACACGGCTAGAACCGGTGGCGATGGAATATGCAGCCGAAGGATCAATTGCGCCCATGGTCGCCCTGCGTGATGGAGCCTGGAAATACATTCAATGCCGCGCTGACCCAGAGATGCTTTTCAACCTAGAGAGTGACCCAGACGAGCGGAACAACCTGGCCACAGACCTAGCCCATCTGCCGACACTCGAGCGATTGCGCGCTGTGGCAGACGCGCGCTGGGATCTGATGCGCTTTGACAGTGCTGTGCGCGAAAGCCAAGCCCGCCGCTGGGTGGTCTATGAGGCGTTGCGCCAAGGCGGTTATTACCCGTGGGATTATCAACCGCTACAAAAAGCGTCTGAACGCTATATGCGCAATCACATGGACTTAAATATATTAGAAGACAGTAAACGCTTTCCAAGGGGTGAATAATGGATATTGGCTTTATCGGACTGGGCAATATGGGTGCACCTATGGCTGCAAACCTATTGGCCGCGGGCCATCAACTTTGGGGCTTTGATCTTACAGCGCCCTGTCCTGCGGGGGTAATCTGTGCCTCCTCGGCGGCCGAGGCGGCAACGGCGCGGGATGTGGTGATCACCATGTTGCCCAGCGGTGCCATCTTAAAATCCGTCGCGCAAGAGGTGCTGCCCGCAATGATCAAGGGGGCGATACTGATTGACTGCTCAACCGTTGATATTGAAAGCGCGCGCGTTGTCTCGACCCAAGCGCAGAATTTGGATGTTTTAACATTAGATGCGCCGGTCTCGGGCGGTATTTCTGGTGCGGCGCAAGGCACCTTAACCTTTATGGTGGGGGGCACCCAAGACGCATTCGCGCGGTGCGAGCCGCTTTTTGAAATCATGGGCCAAAAGGCGGTCTATTGCGGCGATGCTGGCGCAGGCCAAGCGGCTAAAATTTGCAATAATATGATTTTGGGAGCCACGATGCTGGCCACCTGCGAAGCCTTTGCACTTGCCGATAAATTGGGTCTTGCGCGCCAAAAGATGTTTGATGTGGTCTCAACCTCATCAGGAGCATCATGGTCAATCAATACCTATTGCCCTGCCACGGGCGTTGGGCCCGTGTCACCGGCCGACAATGGATATAAGCCAGGCTTCGCAGCCGCCCTTATGCTTAAGGATCTAAACCTAAGCCAAGAGGCAGCGCAAAAGGTTGATGCCGATACGCCCATGGGCGCGCTTGCCGCCACCCTCTACAAGAATTTTGTTGAAAACGAAGGCGGCGCGGCGCTTGATTTCTCGGCTATGTTGCCATTTTTTGAAAAGAAATCACGCACCCCTTCATAGGGCCGCGTGATCCTCAAGCATTATCTGCGCTGCTTTCCAGGCCAACATCATTGTAGGGCCATTGAGGTTTCCTGAGATTTGGTTGGGAAAGCTTGACGCATCAACCACCCGCAAACCGCCAACTCCATGCACCCGCAGTCGTGCATCTATGACCGCGCTGGCTGCATCGGGCCCCATGCGACAGCTGCAGGCCGGATGATAGACCGTGCCAGATCTTTCGCGAAAATCTGCTATAAGATTTGCATCTGATGTCACCATTGGACCAGGGCGCAGCTCTTGTTTGATGAATTTTGCCATTGGTCCCGCCGCAGCGATTTTGCGCAAGAACTTCACCGCATCCAACATTTCGGCCACATCCTGATCATTTGCAAAAACATTGGCATGAATGCGTGGCGCAACCAAGGGGTCAGCGCTAGCCAAAGTAATTTTACCTGTGCTGGTAGGGCGACAATTTGATAGGCCAATAGAAAGGCCCGAAAAGGGGTCAGGCGTTAAGATCGGCCGTTGTCCAGGCTTGGGCATCACAGTTGAAAATGCCTGAAAATACAGCTGCATATTGGGGCGCGCCAGATCAGGGTGGCTACGAAAAAACCCACCTGCATGGTTGATTGACTTGGCCAAGGGCCCGCGCCCAAGTAACAGGTACTCAATGCCCACTTTCAATTTACCCCACCAAGGACGCAAAATATTATTATAGGTCGGCACCATCATCTCATAGGTGTAGTTGATCCCCTGATGGTCAGACAAATGTGCGCCCACATTGGGATTATCAATCATAGGCGTGATGCCGAGGTCTGTTAAATTTGCACCAGGACCAATACCCGAAAGCTGCAAAATCTGAGGTGAATTCACAGCCCCCCCCGATAGGACTACCTCTTTTGCGCAATGCGCTTGATAGGTTTGCCCTCTGCTCGCAAACTCGACCCCAATCGCGCGCCCTTCACTAAACAATACCTTGGTGACATGCGCATACTTTAGCACACGCAAATTTTTGCGCGCCATAGCGGGACGCAAAAAGGCACGCGCGGTCGAATTGCGTCGACGGCCTTTGATGGTCATTTGATAATGACCCACCCCCTCTTGGTTGAGACCGTTAAAATCCGGATTATAGGGCAAACCGCACTCTTTGCTGGCTGCCAGAAAGTTTTCGACCAGTGGGTGCAAATCTTTTTTATTGGCCGAGATGAACAAGGGCCCACCCTTGCCGCGGTAAGCGTTTTCGCCCGCCTCATTATCTTCAATAGCGCGAAAGGCGGGCAAGACATCATCCCAGCCCCAGCCTATATTGCCAGAAGCGCGCCACTCATCATAATCGGCCTGATGGCCACGAATATAGACCATCGCATTCACCGAGGACGAGCCTCCCAGAAGTTTTCCGCGTGGCCAGTAATCTTGCCGCCCCGCCAAACCTGGATCAGCTTCGGTCAAATAGCCCCAATTCACGGCGCGATCATAAAATAATTCGCCATAACCAAGTGGCATTTGCACGAAAAAGCGCCGGTCATCGCCCCCCGCTTCAAGCAAAAGTACCGAATAGCGCCCATTAGCCGTCAAACGTTCGGCCAGCACTGATCCCGCCGAACCCGCGCCCACAATTATAAAATCAGCCTTTAGATTTTGCAAAGTGTCCTCACTGCGATCTATAAAACCTGATAGCCCATTGAGCACAAGATGTCGCTGCGATCACGACATTAAATGTCGAAAATGACTAACGGCCCTTCCAAATAGGGTCGCGTTTTTCTGCGAAAGCCCGCGCTCCTTCCAGCTGGTCATCCGACGAATACAGCCTGTCGACGGTGGGCATAAGCCGTTTGGTGACTCGGTTTAGCGCATCTTGGAAGCGCATCGCCTCAGCCTCACGCACAACCTCTTTGATGGCGGCGTAAACTAAGGGCGGTCCACTTTCCAAAAGACGCGCCAATTCCCATGTCTTGGCCAAAAGATCTTGGGGTGCTGTAATTTCCTTAATCAGACCCCAGGCCTTAGCCTCATGCACATCAAACCAACGGCCCGTCAGCAACAGATCCATCGCCACATGGTACGGAATTCGTTTGGGCAGCTTGATCGAGGCCGCATCAGCCACAGTCCCCGAGCGGATCTCGGGCAAAGCAAAGGTTGCCGTGTCAGAGGCCATAATCAGATCGCACGAGATGGCCAGCTCCAACCCTCCCCCGCAGCAAATTCCATTGACCGCTGCAATCACAGGCTTGTTCAGATTAGGCAGCTCTTGCAAACCACCAAAACCGCCGATGCCATAATCACCGTCCACCGCATCCCCCCCTGCGGCGGCCTTAAGATCCCACCCGGGGCAGAAAAACTTCTCACCCTCAGCGCGCATGATCGCCACGCGCAGACTGTCATCATCCCGAAAATCGCGAAACACCTGCCCCATGATGCGGCTAGTGATCAGATCAATCGCATTGGCCTTGGGCCGATTGAGCGTGACCTCTAAAATTCCGCCTTCGCGCCGCGTTAAGATCGGGCCTGTTGTTCTCATGTCCATTTAAGTCACCTTTCTGATCAAAGCATCCACTGCCACCGCCCCTTGGGCGCCCAGCATGACGGGGTTGATCTCAATTTCTTCAATAGTATTGTCTGTTTCGATAAGATTTGCGATGGCCAAGGCCATACGCACAAAACTATCCACATCGGCGGTCGGCTTACCGCGATAGCCTGTCAAAGTTGGCCAAAGACGCAAGGTTTGAAGCCCCGCGCGCAGGCTTAGGTCTGTTGCAGGCAAAATAACGGTGACCGTGTCAGCTAAAAGCTCGGCCAAAACACCCCCAAAGCCCAGTGTCATGGTCACCCCATAGATCGGGTCGCGCCGCACCCCAATCAAAAGCTCGGCCAAGGCGCCGGCGACCATCTCTTCCAGCAAATAGCCGCTGGCGCCCAAAATCGGATCTTGACCGTTTAGGTCATTTAAATGCAGCCGAACGGCCCCCACTTCGGTCTTGTGGGCAAAACCTAACCCCTTAAGCGCAAAGGGCGGGGTCAAGTTTGCAACGTGAGGGAGCAGCGCGGCGAGGCTTGGGGCGCTGACGCCCTTTGGCACCAGAATGCCTGCTTGTGTCAACAGGGCTTTGGCCTGATCTTCGCCCAACAAATGGCTTTCGCCGAACGCCAGCGGAGCAAACGGTCGCCAGCCTTTGTCTGACGCAGGCGTTTGCGCAGCCTTAATGGCACCCAGTGCCGCCTCTAATCCCATCAAAGGCGCGATGCCCCGTTCGATCAGCGCAATGGCACGTTCTTCATCGAAATTCTCGGGTAATGAGGCCACAGGAAAGGCAGGTTTGCCCAAAGATTGCCCTGCCGCAATCACCGCATCAAGTGCCGGCTGATAGCTAGACGGGTCACACCGATCAGGGCGGGGAGGGTCAATGATGTAAATCCCCACATCATAAGCCGAAAGCATTGTGGTAAAAACATCGGTAGTGCGGGGCCCATCACCCCATATAAAAGTGTTGTAATCCAATGGATTAGATATATTAACAATAGGGCCTAATATCTCAGACAGCCGCGCTGATTGTGCCTGCGGGAGGGGCTCAAATCCTAAGTGATGGCTTGCCGCTAGATCAGCCACCAAGCCCGCTTCACCACCAGAGCATGATAAAGAACAAAGCCGCGGCCCTATCATTGGGCCATAACAGTGAAAGATTTTCAACGTCTCCAACATATGGTCTAATGAGGTAACTTCTGCCACGCCCGCTTGGCGCAAAAAGGCAGATGAGGCTACGCCCCCACCAGCCAGCGACGCAGTGTGCGAGGCCGCCGCTTGGCGGGACGCTTCGGTCTTACCCGACTTCAGACAAACAATTCCCTTGCCCGCAAGGCGCGCGGCCTCGGCCATCGCAGCAAAGGCGGCAGCATCATCAAACCCTTCGACATAAAGCCCAAGGGCGGTAACACGCGGATCGGCCAAAAGCGCGCTTGAAAGTTCGGCCAAACCAATTTGCGCCGCATTACCCAAACAGGCCACATAGGCCACGGGTAACCCCCGCGTTTGCATGCTCAAATTGATCACAATATTTGACGATTGCGACACAAGGGCCACGCCTTTCTCTACAGGCCGTCCGCCATGCTGATCAGGCCACAAAAGCGCGCCGTCCAAATAGTTAATCACGCCGTAACAATTGGGCCCCAAAATGGGCATTTTACCCGCAGCTTGCACCAATTTATTTTGCAGATCGGCTTCGCCCGCCTCAGCCCAGCCTGCAGCAAAGCAGACTGCCCCACCCGCACCCATATCAGAAAGGGTCTTTACAACCTCAACCGTCGCATGGCGGTTCACGCCAATAAAGCTAGCGTCAGGGGATTGGGGCAGATCTTGCAAACGGGTAAAGGCCACAATACCGCCTATATGCGATTTATGAGGATGCACGGGATAAATCTGTCCCGCAAATCCCATTTTTTGGCATTGCTTAATCACATTTTCAGCCCAAACCGATCCCATTACAGCGATCGAACTTGGGCGCAACAATCGCCCCAAATCATTCATATTTAGGCCCCCAAGGGACGCAAAAGTTCGCGCGCAATAATATGGCGTTGAATTTCCGAAGTGCCATCCCAAATACGTTCAACCCGCGCATCGCGCCAAAAACGTTCCAGCGGCAGATCGTCCATCAGCCCCATGCCACCATGAATTTGAATGGCGCGATCGGTGACGCGGGCCAGCATTTCCGTGGCATATAGTTTGGCCGAGGCAATTTCGCGGTTGGCGGGCAGCCCTTGATCCAAGCGCCAAGCCGAGGCCAGCGTCAGGTAATCGGCGGCATCGATTTCGGTTAGGCTATCGGCCAACTGAAAGCCAACCCCTTGGAATTTACCGATCGATTGGCCAAATTGTTTGCGGCTTGCTGCATAGTCGACCATCATATCAAAAACACGGCGCGCGCGCCCCACGCTCATAGTAGCTACCGTAATGCGGGTGGCGTAAAGCCATTCGTTCATAACCGCAAAGCCACCGTCAACCTCGCCCAAAACCTGCGCATCTGGCAAACGACAATTGTCGAATTCCAAGATCATGTTCTTATAGCCCCGGTGACTGACCGACTTATAACCGTCGCGGATAGTAAAGCCTTTGGTACCACGGTCGACCAGAAAGGTGGTGATTTTCTTTTTGGGGCCAGCGTGGGTTGCCTCTTCGCCAGTAGCGACAAAAACAATGACGAAATCAGCATGTTCCGCCCCAGAGATAAAATGTTTAGTTCCATTAAGCACCCAGTCCGTGCCATCACGACGCGCGTTAGTCTTCATGCCGCGCACGTCCGAGCCTGCATCAGGTTCGGTCATGGCCAAAGCGTCCATTCGTGCGCCGCGCACCGCGGGCTTTAGATATTGCGTGATCTGATCACCTTTGCAGGCCATCAAAATATTTTGCGGACGGCCAAAGAAATGCGTAAGCGCCATTGAGCCGCGCCCGAGTTCGCGCTCAACAAAGGCGAACTCCAAATGACTAAGCCCCGCGCCGCCCACGGATTCGGGGAAATTACAGGCATAAAACCCAAGGTCTAAAACCTTGGCTTTTATGTCAGCAGCAATTTCTGTAGGCACATAGCCAAGGTCTTCGACCAATTTCTCATGGGGGTAGATCTCTTTTTCAACAAAGCTGCGCACAGTTGAAATGATCATTTCTTGTTCAGCAGAGGGGGCGAAATCCATCAGTTTTTCCTTTGTCCAACCGAACGGCCCGCGGTATCGGGACGGGGTAGCGCGCTATGCAGTTGTGTAAGTGCACTAAGTTTTTCCAAAACCTGTGACGCTGCGGCGCAGGTCTTGCCCTCACCCATATTAACGTGCAAAAGCATCTGCTCAACACTGGCCACAACCTGGTCACCACGCATAATACGCACAAAAATATGCGCCCGCTTTTCATCCGATGCCAGTATTTGAACCGTACCAAGCAAATGATCCCCCAGCTTGGCTTCACCCAAATGCATGATATGGGTTTCTGCCGTGTAATAGCTAAAGCCCGTTTTCACATAATCTAAATCAGCTCCGATAAGCCGCAAAAACGCATCCACAGTATCGGATGAGGCAAACAAATAACGGCTTTCCGTCATATGCCCATTATAATCAATCCACGAAGGTAAGACCTGCATTTGGTGCAACGCCAAGGGCCCTTCGGCTTTCGTGTCTTGGGCAAAAAACTGTTGTTTTTGTCGCGCATCATGTTCGCGCAGCACTTTACCAGCACCCCAATTGCGGTCTTTTAAGGCCCGTAAGAAGCCGATCAAATTGCTGTCACGAATACGCTCTAATTCGCGGATACTATATTGGCCCGATTGCGCGTCAGACTGGCCTGCAATTAGGTCGACCAATTCATCATTAAATTCAGGTACATCAGTTAACTTGGTCCAAGGCCAAGACAGGCAGGGGCCAAATTGGGCCATGAAATGTTTCATCCCCGCCTCACCGCCGGCCACGCGGTAGGTTTCAAAAAGCCCCATCTGCCCCCAGCGCAGGCCGAAGCCCATGCGGATTGCTTCATCTATTTCTTCGGTGGTCGCAATACCATCTTTGACCAGCCAAAGCGCCTCGCGCCAGACGGCCTCTAAAAAGCGGTCGGCAATATGGGCGTCAATTTCTTTACGCACATGCAAAGGAAACATGCCAATTTCACGCAAGATCAGTTTCGCGCGTTCGATAGCAACCAGATCCGAAGCGGGCGAAGGCACAACTTCCGCCAGCGGCAAAAGATAAACGGGGTTAAAAGGGTGGGCCACAAAGATCATCTCGGGATTGGCCATCCCCTCTTGCAACTGAGAGGGTTTGAAGCCACTGGTTGATGACCCGATCAACGTATCAGGGCACATTTGTTGGATTTGGCGAAAGACTTTATGTTTCAACTCTAACCGCTCAGAAACGGATTCTTGGATATATTCCGCTCCCTCAACAGCTTCGGTGATAGATGTGGCAAAGCGCAACATCCCTTCGGGGGGCATGGGCACATCGCTTAACGCAGGCAAGGCGGCTCGGGCGTTTGCCATGACTTCAGCGATTTTGCGTTCGGCTTCAGGATCTGGATCAAAGACCGAAACATCCCAGCCATTTAACAAAAATCGTGCCGCCCAACCACCGCCTATAACCCCGCCGCCAATAATCGCTGCCTTGCGTGCCATGATTAATCCTTTCTTGGGGCTAGACCCTATACTCGTGCCAATGGCGCGAGTTTTTCCAATTTTAATCGAGTGCGCACTTCTGCAGGGGTGATAACCCGCGCGCCCATGCTTTCAATTAACGTAACCGCACGCTCTACCAATTGGGCATTGGTCGCCAATACGCCCTTATCCAGCCAAAGATTATCTTCCAGTCCAACGCGCACATTGCCCCCCGCCAAAACTGAGGCTGCGACATAGGCCATCTGGTTGCGTCCAAGGCCAAAAGCACTCCATTGCCAGTCAGATGGCACATTATTTACCATCGCCATAAAAGTGTTCAAATCATCGGGCGCGCCCCATGGCACGCCCATGCAAAGCTGCACCAACACAGGATGCGGGATAACCCCTTCTTTGACCAATTCCTTGGCCAGCCAAAGATGGCCTGTATCAAAAGCCTCTATCTCAATGCGCACGCCCGACTTTTTCATACGCACCGCCATGTCTCGCAACATGCCTGGTGTGTTAACCATTACATAATCGGCCTCGTTAAAATTCATCGTGCCGCAATCTAAGGTGCAAATCTCGGGGCGGCATTCAACCACATGGGCCACGCGTTCGGCCGCACCGGCCATGTCCGAGCGTGCGCCCATTGCCCTCATCGCTTCGGTGCCATCAAAGTAAATATCACCCCCCATACCAGCCGTCAGGTTTAAAACTACATCGACAGCACTGTCGCGAATACGTTCGGTGACTTCGCGGTAAAGGGCGGGGTCGCGTGCGGGTTTGCCCGTTTCAGGATCGCGCACATGGCAATGCACTACAGCAGCACCTGCGCGCGCCGCGTCGATGGCACTGTTCGCTATTTGTGCAGGGCTGCGCGGCACATGGGGGCTGCGGTCTTGCGTGCCGCCAGAGCCCGTGACAGCACAGGTGATAAAGACTTCGCGATTCATAGCAAGCGGCATATTTCACTCCCATATTTTTTCAAAACTTATCAGGCTTGTGCGGGTCTGCTTAACAGTTTACGAAATTTTCATGACAAAAACCGCAACTATTTTTGATTCCAACCCCCAAACTCTGACAATAGCGATTTTGGTGCTGCCACACTCATCCATCCTTGAGGTGGCCAGCACACTTGACCCGATGCGTAACGCCAATCGCCAAGCTGGGCGCGACCTTTTTCGCTGGCACGTCGTGTCGATCGACGGCACGGCCGTGCCCTTGACCTGTGGGATAGAGCTCCCCTCGCAAGGTCCCTTGCCCATTGCCCTCAGCGCAGATGTTTTGATCGTGATCGCGGGCTTTCGACAGGCCGAGGTCGCAACGCGTCCGCTGATACAAGAGCTGCGTCGTATCGCCCCTCGCTTTTTGGCGATAGGTGGGATTGATGCAGGCCCTTGGGTCTTGGCGCGCGCAGGACTTTTGAATGGCTACCGCGCCACCGTTCATTGGGAAGATCTAGAAGATCTTGCCAATGCCCACCCCAAGATCGAGGTTTTGCCCGATCGCTTTGTAATCGACAAAAACCGCTTTACAGCCGGGGGGGCCGCACCTGCCTGCGATATGATGCTGCATCTCATCGCCACACGGTTTTCGCAAAGCTTGGCGCGGCAAGTCGCCGCTTCATTCATAACCACAATGCGTGCGGGGCACGAAGGACAAACTCAGCATGACAGCGCCTCAGCCCACTCGCCCAAGCGCGGGCTTGATCCGCGAGTTCTGAGCGCTGTTGCGCTGATCGCAGATAATCTTGAAAGCCCCATTTCCACAGGCCAAATGGCGCGCTCCTTGGGACTGTCGGCACGTCGTCTTGAAAGTCTGTTTGCCAAAGACCTTGACACCACGCCCGGCGCTTTTGCCTTAAACCACCGTTTAAGTGCAGCGAGGCGCATGATCACCGACACCCACCATAATCTAACCGAGGTAGCCTTGCGCTGCGGTTTTTCTAGCGCGTCGACCCTTTCGCGCGCGTTTAAGCGGAAATATGGCACTGCCCCTAGCGCTGCAAGGCACAGCTAAAAAGCGCTTCATGCAGGCTTAGCCTATAAAAGGCCTCGCCCATTAAGCAAAGGTTTAACCCCCGGCATTCGGCCTCGAAAGGCCGTGTAAAGGGCGGTGGCATCTTGGCTGCCGCCTTTTGACAAGATAAACTCCTCCAGCCGCCGGGCGGTTTCAGGGTCGAACGGATCGCCGGCCTCTTCAAAGGCGGCAAAAGCGTCTGCGTCCATCACTTCGGACCACATGTAAGAATAATAGCCCGACGAATAGCCGTCGCCCGTAAAAATATGCGCAAAATGCGGCGTTGCGTGGCGCATGGTAATGGCTTTCGGCATGCCTAATTGATTGAGCACTGTCGTCTGCATCTGCATCGGATCACTGGGGCTCGGCCCTTCGTGAAAGGCCAAATCCACAAAGGCGCTGGCCAAAAATTCTACCGTCGCAAAGCCCTGATCATACGTCCCCGCCGCCAAAAGCCGTTCTAACATATCTTCGGGAATTGGTGCGCCAGTTTCTACATGGCGCGCATGTTTGGCCAAGACTTGCGGCACCTCAAGCCAATGTTCGTAAAGCTGGCTGGGCAGTTCCACAAAATCGCGCGCAACCGAGGTTCCCGACACGAACCCATAGGTCACATCCGACAGCATTTGGTGCAAAGCATGGCCAAATTCATGAAACAGTGTACGTGCATCATCATAAGACAGCAAACAAGGATTGCCCTTGGCAAAGTTGCAAATATTCACCACGATCGGCCGTTGATCACCACCAAGCTTGCGCTGACTCCGCATCGCAGAACACCAAGCACCCGACCGTTTTGAGCTGCGCGCGTAATAATCACCAATAAAAACAGCCACATGAATGCCACCTCTGGTCACTTCCCAGGCGCGCGCATCGGCATGGTAAAGCGGTATATTCAAGGGACAAAACTCTAGCCCGAACAGACGATTGGCACAGTCAAACGCTGCATCTATCATTGCGTCTAGCGATAAATAGGGTTTAAGAACGGCCTCGTCCAAATCATGCAGCCCCTTGCGGCGTTTTTCCGCATAATAGCGCCAGTCCCAAGGTTTCAGGTCACTATCGCCAATATCATCTTGCATCATCTCCGCTAATATCGCCGCGTCTTCCAAGGCCTTGGCGCGGGCAGGTTCCCAAACGCGCATCAACAGAGTGCGCACAGCCTTTGGGGTTTTAGCCATTTCAGGTTCTAGCTTAAAGTCAGCAAAGCTTTTATAACCTAAAAGCTTGGCACGTTCTTCGCGCAGTGCCAGAATTTCTGCAGCAATAGCGCGGTTATCATGGGCATTGCCATTCGCGCCACGCGCGCGCCACGCATCAAAGGCCCGCGCGCGTAGCGCACGATTAGGCGAAAACTGCAAAAATGGCACGATCAGTGATCGGTTTAACGTCACAACGGCCTCTAAACCACGCTCTTGCCCTGCAGTGCGTGCGGCATCGGCTACAAAATCAGGTAAATCGCCCAGATCTTTGGCCAGTAATAGCATATGCCAAGCACGCTCATCAGCCAACAGATTTTGGCTAAACTCGGTACCCAAAACCGCCAAACGGGATTTCACATCAGTCATGCGCTGGGCCTTTGCCCCTGAAAGGCGCGCACCCGAACGGATGAACATTCTCTGATAAAGCGCTAGCACACGCACCTGCTCTGGTGTCAGGTCAAGCCTGTCTCCTTGCAAAACCAGCGCCTCAATACGCGCAAATAACATTTTATTATTAACTACTTCTGACGAAAAATCGGAGAGTAGCGGCGCAAGGTCGCGCTGCAAAGTTTCGCGTGCGTCTGTACTGTCAGCGCTGGCCAGGTTGAAAAATAAGCCCCCGACACGATCAAGAAGATCTTCGGCCTGCTCAAGCGGTTCAATCACATTTGCGAAGTTAGGGGCCGATGGGTCGGTCGCTATTCGAGCGATATTAGCACGTGCTTGGGCCAAGGCTTCGTCAAAGGCAGGGCCAAAATCTGTGTCTTCGATTTTGCGAAAGGGTGGCAGGCAAAAGGGGCCAGACCAGGGGGCGGTTAAAAGGTTGGTCATATGCGCTCCTATTTATGGGCTTGAGCAAGAGTGATTTCTGGACCGGCGCCACGGCAAACGGGGCAAGCACTATCTGGGGTCAGAAAAATGACGCGGCTTTGGCCATAAAGCGCATCATAAATGAACAGCCGCCCACGCAGGGTTTGGCCTGCCTGCGACAGATGTTTGACCGCCTCGGTGGCCATCATCGCCCCCACGACCCCAGGCAAAGGCGCCGCAACCCCAGCAATGGCGCAGTTCGGCACAAGCTCTGGAGAGGGTGCAGTAGGAAAGACGCAGGCATAACAAGGCCCACCACGCGCAGGGTCATAAAGGCTAATTTGCCCTTCCCACTGGGTGATTGCGGCGGAAATCAGGGGTTTTTTCAGAAGAACAGCAGTTTCATTGATCAAGTATCGGGTCGCAAAATTGTCGCTGCCATCTAAAATAAGATCGTAATCTTCCAACAAGGCCTTGGCGTTTTCCACCGTTAGTCGACGTTTATAGGGGCGCACCTCGATAAACGGGTTCAGCGCAGTCATCGCCAATTGCGCCGAGCGCACCTTGTCAACTCCAATGCGGTCATCGGTATGAATAACTTGTCGCTGCAGGTTTGAGGCTTCGACTATGTCATCGTCCACAACGCCCACAAGTCCCACGCCACTGGCTGCCAGATAAAGCAACGCAGGCGCCCCTAAACCACCCGCACCAATCACCAGCACTTTAGCTTCCTTTAGGCGCTTTTGTCCTGGCCCTCCAATTTCACGCAGCATGATATGGCGCGCATAGCGGTTTAACTCAGCCTCAGAGAAAGCACCTTTTTTGGGGGGGGGCTTGGCATGGTGTCCTGCCCGTTTGCGCAGCGCTGAAAGCCCGCGTCCATACGCCACAAGGCACAACAAAACTGCACCCAAAACCAGATAACTGTTATAGTCGTGCCAAAAACTCTGCATCAGGTCCGTCCAGTTGACCCAAAGCCCCCAGCACCGCGTGCGCTTGGGCTTAGGCTGTCGGTCAGTTCAAAGGTCGCACTTGTAACGGGGGCGATAATTGCTTGGGCAATGCGGTCTTGATGAGAGATGTGAAAGGGCTCTTGCCCAAGATTGATCATAATTACCCCCACCGCACCGCGATAATCCGCATCAATCGTGCCCGGCGCATTGAGTAAACTCACACCATGTTTAAGCGCCAGCCCCGAACGAGGGCGGATCTGCATTTCATAGCCTTCTGGAATTTCAACCAAAAGGCCAGTCGGGATCAACCGCCACTCTGACGGTGCCAAGGTCAGGCCTTGGGCACGATCCGGCTCGGAAAAGTTGGCCCGCAGATCAGCGCCCGCAGCCCCCAAGCTTGCATAATGGGGCAGATCCCCGCGTGGATCTGCATCCTTGTCCCAAGCAAGCTTAACGGTTACTGGCATTGCGCCCCTTGTTATGTAATTTTCTCAAGGCGTTCTTTCGACATTTCGCCTGGAACAATTGTAATGGGAATCGGCAAGCTAGCCGAATTGCGCGACATTTGCGTGACCAAAGGACCCGGACCCGACTTTTCATTGCCCGCTCCCAAGACCAAGACGCCAATTTCCGGATCTTCTTGCACTTGAGCCAAAATCTCAACCGCAGGGTCGCCTTCGCGAATTACAAGCTCGGGATCAATCCCTTTTCGATCGCGCATCCATTTAGCAAAAACTTCAAAATGCGCTTCGATCCGCTCACGCGCTTCAGCGCGCATCAGCTCTGCAACCCCTTGCCAATGTTGGAATTCATCCGGGGGGATGATTGACAAAATGGTCACACCTGCCCCTGTGCGCGACGCCCGCATCGCAGCATAGCGCATGGCATTCAAACATTCACGACTATCATCTAGCACAACTAAAAATTTGCGCATTTAGCACCTCGCATTCCTAAAAGATCATGGCCTATCAGTTCGAAAACAGCAAGTATTGCCGGACATGATTAGCAGAATTTTCCTTTAAGATGCTTGTGAGCCTAACCGCGGATCATTCCTATAATATCATAGACCTGATCCACTACTGGCCGCGCGATGGCGTTGGCCTCTTGTGCGCCTTTTTCCAAAATACGGTCGATTTCGGCAGGATCTTTCATCAATCGCTGCATTTCTTTAGAAATAGGGGCAAGTTTGGCAACAGCCAAATCTGCCAAAGCAGGCTTAAACTGACCAAACAGCGAGCCGCTATAAAGGTCAATCACGCCCTGAGGCGTCATGTCGGCGAGCGCCGCATAAATATTCACCAAATTACGCGCCTCAGGGCGATTTTTTAGACCGCTTAAGGTCTCTGGCAAAGGCTCGGTATCAGTTTTGGCTTTACGAATCTTTTTGGAAATCATGTCCGCATCATCAGTTAAATTGATGCGCGACTGATCAGAGGGATCGGATTTCGACATTTTCGATGTGCCATCGCGTAGCGACATCACACGTGTGGCGGCCCCTTCGATGATAGGCTCAACAATCGGAAAAAAATCAACCCCGAAATCATTATTAAACTTGGCAGCAATATCGCGACAAAGCTCAAGGTGTTGTTTTTGATCTTCGCCCACAGGCACATGCGTGGCCCGATAAGCCAAAATATCGGCGGCCATCAAGGCAGGGTAAGCAAACAACCCTAACGAGACATTTTCACTGTTTTTTCCAGCTTTATCCTTGAACTGCGTCATGCGTGACATCCAGCCCATGCGAGCCACACAGTTGAAAATCCAACCCAATTCGACATGAGCGGAGACTTGGCTTTGGTTAAATAAAATTGATTTCGTGGGATCAATCCCTGAGGCAATAAAACCTGCCGCCGCCTCACGCGTGGCGTGGCGCAGCTTTTGGGGGTCTTGCCAGACAGTGATAGCATGCATATCAACCAAGCAATAGATCGTTTGAATGCCTTCATCTTGCTTTTGAACAAAACGCTTAAGCGCTCCCAAATAATTGCCTAAAGTCAAACCGCCAGAGGGCTGTATACCTGAGAAAATCCGCGCGGCGCGGTTTGGTGGTGCGGGGGTGGCCAAAGCGGCAGTATCTGACATTATGGGCTCCGGTTATTTTAGTTGCACTTTCGCCATATCGTTGAGACAAGCAACCGTCAATCTCCCCGAGACAAATGGGGCACAAATCGCGACGTGAATTTAAGGAAAAGCCGATGGATCAGAATGAGAACCATTCACCTCTTAATCAATTACCTTGGATTGTTTGGGCTCTAGCACTGCCTGTAATCGCGATGGAGCTTGTGTTGGGGTTGGCTGATATTGGCCTTGTGGGCGGACCGTTTGGCAGCGCTTGGCGTATAGATGCTTTACAGCGCTTTGCATTTTCACCCGATTTAATGCGCGCAATGTGGCAAGTGGGTCAGTTTCCGATCACCGAAATGATCCGACCCTTAAGCTACTTTGCCGTGCATAGCAGTCTGACCAATGCAATTTTCGCGGTGGTCTTGCTGTTGGCGCTAAGCAAAATTGTGGCTGAGGTTTTTACCCCTTCGGCAGTAGCGACGATTTTTTTTGGGGCGGGCATCGGCGGAGCAGTGATATACACCTTGGTTCCAACCATCCACAGCCCACTTTATGGGGCGTATCCGTCGGTTTATGGCATGATCGGGGCCTATACATTCTTACTTTGGGTGAATTTAGCTGCTGTAGGTGCGCGCAAATCCAGCGCTTTTTCGCTGATTGGCATGCTTTTGGGCATTCAGCTTTTGTTCGCCATCATTTTTGGCGGAAATATGGAATGGACAGCCGAGATTTCGGGCTTTGTCATCGGCTTTTTACTGGCCTTTGGCTTTAGCCCTTTAGGCTGGCATGATCTTTCAAAACATATCAAACGCCGCTAACGGCGCAAAAGACGCCCTAAGTCATTGAGGCGAAAAGCCCCAAACATTAGGCCTGCAAGCCCGTAGCTGGTCATACCGCCAAACACCAAAGCAAACAGTGCCAAATAGCGCCAGCTCTGCTGCGTGATCATTTCCTCTAAAGGCTGATAGATCACAGCCAAGACCAAAAGCATCGCAAAACAAGCCAAAATAATGCGCGGCAAGCGGTCAAGCAGGCGTGCGTCCAACTTGGCGGCATCGCCCATTTTGCGTGCGCCACGCCATAATTGCATCACCATCACCCAAGCCGAAAAGGACGTGGCAAAGGCCGAGGCTAAAAACCCAATGATAGGCATAAAGCTAATGGCCAAGCCTGCATTCACCAACATAGACATGACCGCATAATGAAAGGGCCGGCGGGTGTCTTCTCGGGCATAATATAGGGGCTGCAGGACTTTTTGCAGCACAAAAGCTGGCAGGCCCACACCATAAACGGCCAAGGCAAGAGCCGTACTTTTAGTGTCAGCCGCATCAAAAGCACCACGCTCATAAAGTACACTTACCAAAGGGTGTGCAAGCGCGACCAGCGCCACCGCAGCAGGCAATGTCAAGATTAGCGCAAATTCGGTCCCGCGGTTAAAGCTGTCCCGACCACCCGCCTCATCCCCAGCGCTCAAACGACGCGAAAGGTCGGGTAAAAGCACCACGCCTATGGCAATGCCAACAACCCCCAAAGGCAGCTGATAAAGCCTGTCCGCATAAGATAGCCACGCCACTGCACTTTCGGTAAAGCTAGCTACTTGGCGCCCCACCAAAAGATTAATCTGCATCACACCACCCGCCAAAACCGCAGGTGCGGCTATAAGGGCAAGGCGCTTTAATTCAGGCGTCAGCCTTGGGCGCTTGATCTGCAAGCGAAAACCTGCGCGCCGCACCGCGTAAAGCATCAGACTGAGTTGCGCCACACCCGTCAGCGGCACCGTAATAGACAAAGCATAGCCCATGTCCCACCCAATATGGTGCGCAAGGACCATGGCTAAAATGAACATCACATTCATCAAAACGGGTACGAATGAGGTTTCGGCAAAACGGCCAAACCCGTTTAATACCCCGGATAAAAGGGCCACTAATGAGATAAAGAAAATATAAGAAAAAGTAATGCGCCCAAACGAGACGGCTAAATCAAACCGCGCATCCCCAACAAAGCCCGACGCCATTAACCATACCAAAGCAGGCATCAAAAAACTGCCCAAAAGCGTGAAAATAGCCAAAACCCCCGCCAGCCCACTGAAGGCGTCACTGGCAAATCCTTGGGCACCTTCTTTGGCCTGAAGTTTCTTTGAAAACATAGGTACAAAGGCCATGTTAAAAGCCCCTTCGGCAAAGAAGCGCCGAAACATATTTGGCAGAGAAAAGGCGATCAAAAAGGCTTCGGCTACAGGGCCTGTGCCCAAATAGGCGGCCATCAACATATCGCGCGCGAAGCCAACGGTGCGGGAGCCCAGGGTCCAACCGCCAACGGTCACGAAACTTTTCATTAGTCTGATCGGTTTCATAAATTTGCCCGTTTGACGCCATCAAGGATCGCTTGACGCAATTTTTTATCTAAGGCTTCTTGGCGTGATTTAGCATGAAGCTTCAAACCAAACATGTCCTTAACATAGAATGTATCCACCACCTGCGCACCAAAAGTCGCAATCACAGCACTGGCAATATAAATATTATTGCCAGCCAAAGTACGAGTTAGATCAAACAGTAGACCTGGTCTATCGCGAGTGTCGACCTCGATGATAGTGTATATGTCAGAACCCTCATTGTCGAACATGATATGGGTGGGGAATCGAAAGGCACTTTCACGTTTTTTGACCTTGTCACGGTCGGCAAAGGCCTCACGCGGCAACACCTCACCCGCTAGGGTGCGGTCAATCATTTTTGACATGCGCGGCAGCTTTTCGGCCTCATAGGGTTTCCCATCTGCGTCTTGGATCCAAAAGGCGGCGGTCGCAAAGCCATCTTTGGAAGTATATGTGCGAGCGTCGACTATATTGGCCCCTACCAAGGCCAAAGCCCCCGCAAGGCGCGAAAAGATCCCCGGGTGATCAACAAGCGCAAAGCACGCGCGGGTCGCGTCACGGTCGGGGTCAGGGCGCAAGGCGACGCGAATTTCGTCTTCACCCAAATCGCGCAACAGGCCCGCAAATGCCAAATGACTTTCCGTCGAAAGCCCCTGCCAATAGGGCGCATAATGGCGACCAATTTCCGTTTCAACTGCGGCAGACTTCCAATCTGAAAGCCCCAACAAAAGAAGTGCTTTCGCATCATCCTCGCGGTGTTCACGGTTGATGCTTTCAAGCCCATTTTCGAGAGCCATGGCCGTGTCAGAATAAAGCTGACGCAGCAACATGGCTTTCCAATTGTTCCAAGTAGCAGGCCCAACGCCGCGGATATCACAAACCGTTAAGACTGTGATCAAATCCAACCTTTTGCTAGTTTTCACGGCCTTGGCAAAGTCTCGCACCGTGCGCGGGTCTGAGACATCACGTTTTTGCGCCATGTCTGACATCAGCAAATGATAGCGAATCAGCCATTCAACCGTTTCAGATTCGTCAGAATTTAGCCCTAAACGCGGACAAATCCGCCGCGCCAACCGCGCGCCCAAGATCGAATGATCCTCGGGGCGACCTTTGCCTATATCATGCAGTAAAAGCGCCACAAAGATTACTTTACGATTGATTTCTTTGGCCATGATTCCGCTTACCAGCGGCAACTCTTCAATCAATTCGCCGCGCTCAATCTGGGCAAGAGCGCTGATGGTTTGGATCGTATGCTCATCAACCGTATAGTGATGATAGACATTAAATTGCATCATTGCGACGATGGCTTCGAATTCGGGAATAAAGGCCCCTAAAACACCCAATTCATTCATCCGTCGCAAACCACGTTCCGGATTGCCATGTTTTAACAACAGATCCATGAAAATTTCGATTGCCTCAGGATCATTGCGCAAATCGTCGTCGATCATTTCGAGATGGCCTGCAATCAGGCGCATGACATTGGGGTGGAGCAGATAGCCTGTGCGCAACGCCTCAGCAAAGATGCGCAAGACATTGCGTTTTTCGGCCAAAAACTGCACTGCATCAGGCGTATCAATGCGTCCTTGAACCAGATGAAACCCATAGCGCAGCTTTTTGTTACGTTTGAAAAAGCCTATGACGCCAGCCGCTTTTTTGACGTGACGGGCCTCAAGCTCTGTGAGAAAGACCCGAGTTAATTCACCAACTTTGGTGGCTTGGCGGAAATAATCTTGCATGAAAAACTCAACCGCCCGCCGACCCGAGCCATCAAGATAGCCCATGCGCGCGGCCACTTCTACTTGCATGTCGAAAGTAAGCTGATCGACAGCACGTCCACCCAGATAATGCAGATGGCACCGCACAGTCCATAAAAAATCTTCGGCCCGCGCAAAGGATAAGAATTCATCTTGTGCCAAAAGTCCTGCTTTGACTAAACCTTCGGCGCTTTGCACTCGGTGCAAATATTTTCCAATCCAATAGAGCGTTTGCAGATCTCGCAGGCCGCCTTTGCCTTCTTTGACGTTAGGCTCGAGCACATAGCGTTGCCCACCTTGGCGCTTATGGCGCTCTGCACGTTCTTTTAGCTTGGCCTCGATAAATTCTGCCCCCGTGCCTTTGAACAGGTCAGACCATAGTTTTCGATCCAGCGCTTGTGCGGTTTCGAAGTGGCCCACGATGAAGCGCTGTTCAAGCAACGAGGTGCGAATGGTCACATCCTCACTTCCCAAGCGTACACAGTCCAAAACCGTCCGCGTCGAGTGACCAACCTTAAGCTTTAGATCCCAAAGAATATAAAGCATGCTTTCTATGACAGAATCAGCCCAAGGTGTTGCTTTCGCAGGGGTCAAAAACAAAAGATCGACATCTGAATGCGGTGCCATTTCAGCACGGCCATAGCCACCAACGGCACAGACACAAAGATCTTCAACTGTGCTGGGATCTGGAAAAGGATGCAGCAAACCGAGAGCCACTCGATAAGCTATCCGCACCAAAGCGTCGGTCAGATGGACTTGCGCAGCCACCAAGGCGCGTGCAGTTTTGGGGGTGACTTCAAATGCGCCTGCAAGGATCGCGTTACCTTTCAATTTGGCCGCAGCCAAATGCCGAACCGTGATTTTGCGCACGTCTGCGGCTTCGCCAACAATTTCACATGCAGCGATGATGTCGTTTAGAATGCGGTCGGCATCAATGATTTCGTCACGTGGTAAGATCAAGGGTTGACCCAAATCTTCTAATGAGGCTGCGGCCTCAGAACCCGGCGTTGGCAAAGGTGCGAGGGGCTTGGTCAATCACATTCACCTGTTTATTTTGTATTTCAGCGACAGCCAAACCACGTTCATTCGTTCCATCCTTCATAAAACGGAAGATACCATTAACGCCCACAAATCCCGAACGTTGGGTTAAGGCCTGCGCCGTCAAAGCATTCCCCCGCCCTGAGGTTACTAAAGCGCCAATTGCGGCGATCCCATCATAGGCCAGCCCCGAAACAGGATGCGGTGGGCCCTGATAGGTTGCTTCATATCGCGCTTTATACTGCGCATAAAGCACAGGGTCAGGCAAGGCAAACCAGCCATTTTGCAAACCCGCAAGCTCGGGCGTGGCAGCGGGAATATCCCAACGCGTCAGCCCGATAAACCGTGTGCCTTGCACCCCTAAGCCATCGTCACTTAGAAGTTGGGTCAAAAGCGGCAGTGCGCCCGCCGTATCAGCGGTCAAAAATAAGGCCTGCGCACCAGACTGCTTTGCCGCTTGCGCGATTAAAGGGGCAGCAGAAATAATGCCATTTTGCGAGAATTCGTAATCAAAAATCGCTGTAACCGTGCCTCGCGCTTTGCGAACCGCTGCTTCAATCGCTCCGCGGCCCAACTCACCTGAGGGTGTTTTATCACTCACGACCATGATATTGCTAACACCTTGGGCCAGCGCATAATCAGTCAAACGTTTGGCGGTGTTTTGAAAGGTTTGCCCCAAAACAAATACCGCACCATTGGCGATTTCGACGTTGTTAGAAAAGCTTAAGACATTCACATTGGTGCCGTTCAGCGCTAGACCAACAGCCTTTGCCTCTTGGGAAAAAACAGGGCCTAAAATGATTTCGGTCCCTTCGGAAACAGCCTGTAATGCTACCTCGGCCGCTTTTGCGGGCTGACCCCATGTTTGGTAAATCTCAAGCTCAATAACAGTGTTCGGATGAACGGCGGCCAAATCGGCAATGGCCAAACGAGCAGCATTTTCAAGCGAGCTAGCCAAAAGCTCGTCGCGTGCCTCCCCCGTCCCCGAAGGCACCAAAAGCCCAACCTTAACAGGCCCATCAGGCCGAGCCGTCAAACTAGGGATCGAGTTGGTTGTGCAAGCTACAAGCCCAAGGATAAAAATAAGATAAAGGCCGATTTTGCCCAATGGCTTGCGGGCAAGGTTTAAAACAGACAACATAGACCGTTCCTATTCATAGGGCAAAAATTGGTAATTATAGTTAGATTAGGCTTTTAAGCCTTGGAAGTAAACTTTTTAAGGACGAAATATGATGCAGGCAAAGTCTTTGGCCAAAACTGTTCCACCAGGATTGCACTTTATCGCCACGCCTATTGGAGCAGCACGGGACATTACTCTGCGAGCACTGGATATTTTGGCTGGTTCCGATATTTTGGCTGCCGAAGATACCCGAACCTTACGCCACCTAATGGAAATCCACGGCGTAGCTCTGAATGGTCGCCCCCTCTGGGCATATCACGATCATAACGGTGAAGCAGTGCGACCACGCATTTTGGCAGCCTTGGCCGAAGGGAAATCAGTGGTCTATGCCTCAGAAGCGGGCACGCCATTGGTGGCTGATCCTGGCTATCAACTGTCCAAGGCCGCCATAGCTGCCGGCCATGTCGTTTTGGCAGCCCCTGGACCATCGGCCGTTTTGGCCGCACTGACGGTGTCTGGACTGCCGAGCGACAAGTTTATGTTCGTGGGCTTCCCCCCCAATACAAGTGCAGCGCGGCTCAGCTTTCTAAGTGAAATGGCGCAGATACCTGCAACCCTGGTTTTTTACGAATCGCCCAAACGCCTCAGTAAATTATTAACCGATATGGTGTCATCCTTAGGAGAGGAAAGGCGGGCGGTTGTGTGTCGAGAGTTGACAAAAAAATTTGAAGAGACCACTCGCGGCTCTTTGGGCGAACTGGTGGCGGTGTTTGACGGCGTTGCAATTAAAGGCGAAATTGTGGTTTTGGTTGACCGGGATCATAAGGCCAAGGCTGATCCTATAACGGTAGAAACGGCGCTGCGATCCGCCTTAGCGCAGATGTCTGTAAAAGACGCAGCGGCGATGGTCGCAGAAAGTTTGGCCCTTCCGCGGCGTGACGTGTATCAAGTGGCGTTAAATATAGTAAAAGACAGATAAACGAGTTTTCATCTTATGGCTAAGAGCAAGAAGAGCCCTTCGGCTTCATTATAAAGCGCGCGGCACGGGCATCATTGCCCAGCGCTGGCTCGGACAAGCTCGCACATCTACCCTTGCGCTGTTTGTTGCACCATGATGAAGGGTATTGAGAAAACAGGCTCTACAATAACCGCGTTAGAAACCTAATGCCGTTATTGCATCAGCTGCCCTTATCGGGCATGCAGAGAAGCTGAAAAGGGGATGCATATGTCACTCAAAGTTGCTTTTCAAATGGATCCTATAGGATCTGTTAATATACGCGCTGACAGTAGCTTTCGAATTGCACTTGAAGCGCAAGCACGTGGCCACTCGGTATTTTTCTATACTCCTGATTGCTTGGCCTTTGTTGAAACTCGTGTGATTGCTCGGGGGCGGAACATTAAGCTACGCGCTGAGCAAGGAAATCATGTCACCTACGGTACCGAAGTCGAGGTTGATTTGTCAGAGTTTGACGTGGTGTGGCTACGCCAAGATCCACCTTTTGATATGGGCTATATTACCACCACCCATTTACTAGACCTTATTCACCCCAAGACCTTGGTGGTCAACGATCCATTTTGGGTGCGAAATTACCCAGAAAAGCTTTTGGTTTTGCGCTTTCCTGACCTAACACCACCAACCGCGATTGCCCGTGATTTAGATATGATCAAAGCCTTTAAGGCCAAACATCGTGACATTATCCTAAAGCCGCTCTACGGCAATGGGGGGGCGGGTGTGTTTCGTTTAGGTGTTGACGACAAAAACTTAACCTCGCTTCATGAAATGTTTAGCGCCATTAACCACGAACCCTTAATCGTGCAAAAATTCCTATCCGACGTCTCAAAAGGCGATAAACGCGTAATTTTGGTGAATGGCGAACCCGTAGGTGCGATCAATCGGGTACCACAGGAGGGCGAGACGCGCTCAAATATGCATGCGGGCGGGCTGCCCGAAAAAGTCGGACTAACGGCACGGGATCTTGAGATTTGTGCGAAAATTGGCCCACTTTTACGTGAGAAAGGTCAGATTTTTGTTGGAATCGATATTATCGGCGATTATCTGACAGAAATTAACCTCACGTCCCCCACCGGCATCCAGGAGCTTGAACGGTTCGATGGCACCAATAGCGCCGAACTGATCTGGCAAGTAATTGAGGAAAAACGCAAAGCCTAAGACACGCGTTCGGGGCTCGATCTTAGGGTTTAGCACCCTCCGATAGGCAATGAATGCGGCGAAATCCGCGCGCAAACAGGTCAAATCGTTCAGCTATTAGGCGCAGCATATCGCACCCTTGTGCGCCGGAGTTGCTGCGCCTTCAGCAAACATCCCTTCGGCATTGGCGAGTGCCTTATGATCAAGGGCAAAGATTGATCTGCTCAAGGCTCCAGTTCTCTTGGTTAAAAGATATAACCGTCGCCGATAAATTATCAATTTTATGCGCAAAAACAGTTTGAACCGAACAGCCCAGTGCGTATTGCACCATACCCAAAATAGCCCCAAAATGGGCAACAATGATAATGTCGTGGCCCTGGTGGCCTTGCGCCAATTGTCTGAGACTTTGGGTCACGCGCGCATGCATTTTGTTCCAACTTTCGCCCAGAGGCGGGGCCACATCGCCCGCCTCTTCCCAAAAAGCGCGCAGCTCTTTGGGCGAGTGGCTGTCAACCATCGCATGACTTTGGCCCTCCCATGCCCCAAAATGCAATTCACGCAGGTTTGGGTCGTGGGCTAAGCGCATGTGGTTCGGCCCTTGCAAACGGTCAGCGGTGGCCACAGCGCGGCGCAGGTCAGATGAGATCATCACCGCAACCTTAGGCAAATAGGCGCTTAAACGATCAAGAGTACCTTGGTCTGAAAGGTCGGCTTCAAGGTCACTCCACCCTATCATCGTTTTGGCATGGGTCGGGCCATGGCGCACCAAGTAAAAACGTGTGATTAAGCTTCGACTCATGGCTGCCCGGATTTTAGCACGATGGGCAAGCCCGCAATCACCGCCAAGACCAAATCAGCCTCTTGTGCCAGATCTTGGTTTAAGCGGCCTTGAGCATTTTGAAACAGCCGCGCAAGTTTATTTTCAGGCACGATCGACCAACCCACTTCATTGCTTACAACCACCACGGGGGAGGCACAGACAGCCAAGGCTTGACGCAAAAGCGCGCTTTGCGCCACCAAGTCGTGGCCTGCCAACAAATGATTACTCAACCAAAGCGTTGCACAATCTAAAAGAACGACTTGACCTGCGGGCACTTTTGCCAACTCTGCAGCCACATCTAAAGGTGCCTCGACTGTGCGCCAATCTGCGCCACGATCTTGTTGATGGGTGGTTATTTTGGAACGCATTTCATCGTCCCAAGCTTGCGCGGTGGCGATATATACACGCGGTCTTGCGATCATTGTGACCAAAGACTCGGCTAGGCGCGACTTGCCCGAGCGCGCCCCGCCAATTACCAACGACAGTTTAGGCAAAGGCCCCTGAAATAGTTTTGATCCAATCACCGCTGCGCCCCGTAAAAAGTAAAATTGCCAAAGGAGGTTGTCATGGCTTTAGACGGGTATACCGATCAAAAAATGGCACGCCAAGCAATGAAAGCGGAATTGCTTGATGCCGAGACCGAATTACGCCTAGCGTTTGCCTGGCGCGACCAACGCGACGAACAGGCTCTGCACCGATTGATCACTGCCTACATGAGACTTGCAATCTCTATGGCGTCAAAGTTCCGCCGCTATGGTGCGCCTATGAACGACCTTATTCAAGAGGCCTCCCTTGGTCTAATGAAGGCGGCCGAAAAATTTGATCCAGACCGTGGCTTGCGATTTTCGACCTATGCAGTTTGGTGGATCAAAGCCTCAATCCAAGATTATGTGATGCGCAACTGGTCGATGGTGCGAACAGGATCGACAAGCAGTCAAAAGTCCTTGTTCTTTAATATGCGCAGGGTCCAAGCGCAAATCGAACGCGAAGCGGCGGTTCTCGGCGAAACGCTTGACGGCCATCAGCTACGCGCTCGCATCGCCACCGAAGTCGGCGTTTCCGTTGCCGATGTTGAGATGATGGACGGGCGCCTTTCGGGCTCAGACTTTTCGTTGAACGTGCAACAGTTGAATGATGATGATGGGCGCTTTTGGATCGACACGCTGGAGGATGACGCCACACCTACGGCCGAATTGGTGGGCGAAGAGCATGACCAACGGAAACTGCGCCAATGGTTGGTGGCGGCGATGGGCGCATTGAACCCGCGTGAACGCTACATTGTCATCGAGCGCAAATTACGCGACGAAGGACGCACTCTTCAATCTTTGGGCCAAGAGTTGAACTTGTCAAAAGAACGTGTACGACAGCTAGAGGCAACGGCTTTTAATAAATTGCGCCGCGGGCTTGAGGGGCAGTCACCGGAATTACAGGCTTTTTTGGGATAGCAACCTATTTTCGTATGCCAAGACTTGTGCAGATGCGTTGCAAAGCCTAAAGCACATGGGTGCAAAGGGGTTAGATAATGCTGGGCAAACGCATACTTTTGATCATTGGTGGTGGCATATCTGCCTATAAAACTCTCGATTTAATTCGTAAAATTCGTGCTGAAGGGGCCGATGTGACACCAGTTTTGACCAAAGCAGGTCAAAAATTTGTTACCCCCCTGAGTGCAAGCGCCCTTGCGGGATGCAAAGCCTATATTGATTTATTCGACCTGACCGATGAGGCCGAAATGGGCCATATTGAGCTGTCACGCTCTGCGGATCTGGTGGTAGTAGCCCCCGCAACAGCAGATTTAATGGCCAAAATGGCGGCAGGGCTTTCTAATGATCTGGCCTCGACCTTGCTTCTGGCAACCGATAAAAAGGTGCTCCTGGCCCCGGCTATGAATGTGCGTATGTGGCATCACCCCGCCACTCAGCGCAATGTTGCACAACTTCAACAAGACGGCGTGACCTTAGTCGGCCCAACAAACGGCGACATGGCTTGCGGCGAATTTGGCCTTGGACGTATGGCAGAGGCTGTCGATATTTTAAGCGCCATCAAAGATCAGTTTAATGGGGCGGGCCAAGGTTCGCTGGCCAATCGACACGTCATCGTCACGTCTGGGCCAACGCATGAGCCGATTGATCCCGTGCGCTATATAGCCAACCGCTCATCAGGGACGCAAGGTAGCGCCATTGCAACTGCGCTGATGGATTTGGGAGCTAAAGTAACCTTTGTGACAGGACCCGCAACAGCCTCACGACCGCAAGGTGCAACCGTAATCGAAGTACAAACGGCAGCGCAAATGCGCCAAGCCGTGTTTGACGCTTTGCCCGCTGACGCCGCCATCATGGCAGCTGCCGTTGCAGATTGGTATGTGTCCAATGCGGCAACGTCGAAACTGAAAAAAGACGCAAGCGGCCAAGCACTGCAGTTAGAATTTGCGCAAAACCCCGATATTTTGGCTGAGCTGGCGCGCACCACGTCTCACCGTCCCGCTTTGGTCATAGGCTTTGCCGCCGAAACCGACCAAGTTGAGAGTAACGCAACTTCTAAACTTACGAATAAGGGCTGTGATTGGATTTTAGCTAATGATGTAAGCCCGCAAACCGGCATCATGGGCGGACATGAGAATGCGGTCACCTTTATTTCAGCTGATCAAACTGAGGTTTGGCCCCGCCAAAGCAAAACATCCGTTGGCCAGCAATTGGCTGCAAAAATCGCTGCTTATTTTGCACAAAAATAACAGCGGCACTTTATTTGGAATTGTTCTAAAACTTGACTTCTAGGGTCAAGAAGCACATATCTGCTACTTAGATTGGAGATCGCAATGTTCATTCAAACCGAATCTACGCCAAACCCCGCTACGCTAAAGTTTATGCCTGGCCAGTCTGTTCTTGACTTGGGCACGGCCGATTTTCCCACCGCCGACACGGCCAGCAAATCACCGCTCGCCAACCGAATCTTCGCCGTGGGCGATGTAGCGGGGGTGTTTTTGGGCTCTGACTTCATTACGGTTACAAAGGCTGAAAATTCCGATTGGGACCATATTAAGCCCGCAATATTGGGCGCTATAATGGAGCATTTCCAATCAGGGGCGCCTGCCCTTGAGGGCGAGGCCGCAGCAGCCCATGCCGAACATACAGGCGAAGATGGCGATATTGTAACACAAATCAAAGAGTTGCTTGACACGCGCGTGCGCCCTGCCGTCGCGCAAGATGGTGGCGATATTACGTTTCATGGCTTTGACCGCGGTATAGTCTATTTGCACATGCAAGGCGCTTGCGCTGGCTGCCCCTCATCCACGTTGACCTTGAAAATGGGGATCGAGAATTTGCTGCGCCACTATATTCCTGAAGTAGTTGAGGTGCGCCCAGTTGCCACCTAAGACAGACCCAAATTTGCCCCTGATCTTGGGGTTTGACACATCGGCCGCGCATTGCGCGGCCGCTTTGTTAAGTGGTACCCAGCTGTTGGGTGAAAAATATGAGCCGATGCAAAAGGGTCAAGCCGAATATTTAATGCCCATGCTCGAAGCGCTTTTGGCACGGCATGGTTACGGCTTTAGCGATTTGGCCGGCATTGGCGTGGGTATTGGGCCAGGAAATTTCACAGGGGTCCGCATTTCGGTGGCCGCCGCGCGCGGTCTTAGCCTCGGGCTCAGCGTGCCTGCGATTGGCATAACATCTCTTGAGGCGACCGCCTTTGGCGCACCACGCCCCTGTACTGTTGCCCTCGATGCGCGACGCGAAATGGCCTATGTCCAAAGGTTTGAAAGCACACCGCACCTGCCCGAAATAATGGCTGTTCAAGAAATACCCACGGATTTCCCCCTTTGGGGCAGCGTACCAGCAAGCCAAACGCCGCCCTTTAATATTGCGGTCGCAATCGCACAACTGGCAGTAGAACGATTGCCTGAGGTAGGCTTGCCTCCGCACGCGCAACGCCCAAGCCCCTTTTACATGCGCTCTGCAGATGCGGCCCCCTCGTCCGATTTGCCGCCCAAAATTATTGAGAGAATCGCGTGACGCCAGATCAGTTAGCACAGCTGCATCAGCTTTGCTTTGATACCCCAGCCCCTTGGTCGGCAGCCGCTTTTTCCCAGTTTTTAGCGGATGACGTCTGTGCCTTTGTAACCTCGGAAAACGCCTTTATGCTGGGCCGTCTAATAGGAGATGAGGCAGAGGTTCTGACCCTAGCCGTAGCCCCCGTGGCGCGCAGGCAAGGGGCCGCTTTGGCCTTGATGACACGGTTTCACGCCCAAGCTGCCGGGCGCGGTGTGGTTCGTATTTTTTTGGAAGTTTCAGCCGAAAATCCAGCCGCGATTGCGCTTTATCAAAAGCTTGGATACCTACAAACGGGCAAAAGACTGCGTTATTATCAGCCACCTGCAGGCCCTTCGATTGATGCTTTAATCATGTCCGTAACATTAATAGCCTCGAAGCCCTAAATACGCGAAAGATTCAGTTTAAAATTTTCCAATTGTGACGAATCCTGTTGACGCTCCAAGCGTTTCCAGTCCTAATTTGCACACGAGAGCGTAATCGGCCAAAGAAAATTTAAAGGCATGGTGCGCATTATAAACAATTGGGAGACTTCAATGACACAACATAAACATTTATTCGGTGCTGTCGCCGCTCTAGCGCTGACATGTGGCGCCGCCGCTGCCGATCCTGCTATCATTTATGACTTGGGTGGGAAATTTGACAAATCTTTCAACGAGGCTGCTTTTGCTGGCGCTACAAAATGGGCGACCGAAACCGGTGGCACCTTTAAAGAGTTGGAAATGCAATCCGAAGCCCAGCGCGAACAAGCATTGCGCCGTTTAGCAGAATCGGGCGCGAATCCTGTTGTGATGGCTGGCTTTGCTTTTTCTGACGTGCTGTCGCAAGTTGCCGCAGACTATCCTGACACGAAATTTTCGATCATCGATGGCTGGCTAGAAGCGCCCAATGTCCAAGTTGTTGGCTTTGCTGAAGATCAAGGCAGCTATCTGGTAGGGATGATGGCGGCCCTTGCGTCAAAAACCAACACAGTTGGTTTTATCGGCGGCATGGATATTCCTTTAATCCGCCGCTTTGGCTGTGGCTACGCCCAAGGCGTTAAAGCAGTAAATGCAGATGCCACTGTGATTTTGAATATGACGGGCACAACCCCATCCGCTTGGAATGACCCAACCAAAGGGGCTGAGCTCGCAAAATCACAAAAATCACAAGGTGCTGACGTGATTTTCGCAGCCGCTGGCGGCACAGGCATGGGCGTTTTACAAGCTGCAGCGGATGAGGGAATCTTGTCCATCGGCGTTGACAGCAACCAAAACTATATGCACCCAGGGTCGGTTCTGACCTCGATGCTAAAACGAGTTGATGTGGCTGTGTTTAATGCCTTTAGCGCGGGCGCTGATATGCCGACAGGTTTTATTGGCATGGATCTGGCTGCTGGTGGCGTAGGCTATGCGATGGATGATAACAATGCAGCCCTTGTGTCGGCAGACATGATAGCCCGCGTTGATGCTGCAGCCGATGCCATCAAATCAGGTAGCTTGAAAGTCCATGACTATATGTCAGACGAAACCTGCCCTGCGGCTTCGTTTTAATGAATTCTAGTGATATTTTGGGGCGGCAGGAAACTGCCGCCCCTTCTTTGCCTTTGGCAATTGAGCTGCGCGGCATATCCAAAGCGTTTGGGACCGTACAAGCAAATAAAGACATTTCTATCCAAGTCAAAGCGGGCACGATACATGGGATAATCGGCGAAAATGGCGCGGGCAAATCAACGCTCATGTCCATTCTTTATGGTTTTTATAAGGCCGATTCGGGCCAAATTTTGATAAAAGGCATACCTACTATTATTCCCGACAGCCAAAGTGCCATTCGCGCAGGCATCGGCATGGTATTCCAGCATTTTAAATTGGTGCAAAATTTTACCGTTCTTGAAAATGTTATTCTAGGGGCGGAAGACGGGGCATTACTGGGCCCCTCATTCACGCGCGCACGTAACGTTTTGGCCGATTTATCAGCCGAATATGATCTTGATGTCGACCCAGACGCGGTGGTCGAAAACCTGTCTGTGGGCCATCAGCAAAGGGTCGAAATCTTAAAGGCTCTGTATCGCCAAGCCGAAATTTTGATATTAGATGAGCCAACGGGCGTCCTTACCCCCGCCGAGGCCAATCACCTATTCCGCATTTTGCGCGGGCTTAAGGCCCAGGGTAAAACGATCATATTAATCACCCACAAATTGCGTGAAATTATGGATATAACCGATCATGTGTCGGTCATGCGTCAGGGACAAATAGTATCCTCGCTCGAAACTTCAGAAACGTCACCACAAGACTTGGCCGAACGGATGGTGGGACGCAAAGTACTTTTGCAAATCAGCAAAAGCGCACCCAATTATGGGGATGAGGTCTTAAGGGTCGAAGGTCTTACGCTGCATGACGAACAAGGGGTAGAGCGTCTAAGTGACGTCGCCTTTTCGATCCGCGCGGGCGAAATATTGGGCATTGCTGGCGTGGCGGGCAATGGACAATCACATTTGCTTGAAGTGCTGGCTGGCATTCGAAACGCCCAAGGCCGCGCTTTTCTGAAAAGCGAAGTCCTTAATCTAACTGGTAAGAGCGCAAATGCACAAAGCCGCCGCGCAATGGGTATCGCACATATTCCCGAAGACCGCCAAGATATGGGCCTGATTATGGATTTCATGGCTTGGGAAAATATGGGGCTTGGGTATCACAATGATCCCCTTTATCAGCATAACCATTGGTTCATGAACAATGACGCGTTGCTCGATGAAACGGCCGCAAAAATGGCCCGTTTCGATGTGCGTCCACCCATTCCCACTTTGGCGGCAAAGAATTTCTCAGGTGGAAACCAACAAAAAATCGTTGTTGCGCGCGAAATTGAACGCGTGCCAGATGTGCTTTTGATTGGCCAACCGACCCGCGGGGTTGATATTGGTGCGATTGAGTTTATTCATCAGCAAATCATAGCCCTGCGCGACGCAGGCAAGGCAATTTTATTGGTGTCTGTTGAGTTAGATGAGATTATGTCCCTGTCAGACCGTATCGGCGTGATGTTTGACGGCCACTTGATGGGCGTCAAAGATGCCACCCAAACCAATGTTAATGAAATAGGCTTAATGATGGCAGGTATCGCCCCTCCGCAAGAGGGAATTATTTGATGGAAAAACTGCCAAAATGGGCTGATGCTTTTTTAGTACCTCTTGTCAGTGTTTTTATAGCTTTTGCCATATCTGGCTTAGTGATCTTGGCGGTCGGAGAAGATCCTATAGCAGCACTGCAGGTGATGATCGACGGGGCGTTGGGGTCAACCTATGGCTGGGGCTATACGCTTTATTATGCCACCAACTTTATGTTCACAGGCCTCGGCGTTGCTGTTGCCTTTCACGCTGGGCTTTTTAATATCGGCGGCGAGGGGCAAGCCACTTTAGGTGGGCTAGGCGTTGCACTTGTGTGCCTGTTCATTCCTTGGCCGCATTGGTCACTGGCGCTTTGTGCAGCTATTGTATCCTCAGCGCTTTTTGCGGCCCTTTGGGCTGCCATTCCAGCATGGTTACAGGCCAAACGTGGCAGCCACATTGTGATCACCACCATCATGTTTAACTTTATCGCCGCAAGCTTGCTCAATTACATATTGGTCAATCAGTTGCGCCCCAAAGGGTCAATGGACCCAGCTAGCGCACGCTTTCCCCAAGCTACCAACCTTCCTGGCCTTGACCAAGTTTTGGGCCTGTTTGGCATTCCTTTTTCGAGTAAAACACCAGCTAATATCAGCCTTATCATTGCGATGATCTGTTGCATTTTAGTATGGTTTTTGATTTGGCACACCCGCTTGGGCTTTGCCATTCGCGCCTTTGGTAAGTCAGAAAAAGCTGCGGTTTATGCGGGCATTAACCCCGTACGCATTACGCTTTACGCGATGATCATTTCAGGCGCTTTGGCAGGTTTAATGGCTGTAAACACAGTGCAAGGAGAAGCTAATCGCTTGCTATTAAACTCGGTCGAGGGGGCAGGCTTTATCGGCATCGCTGTCTCATTGATGGGGCGCGGGCATCCATTTGGGGTATTCTTGGCCGCACTGCTATTCGGTTTTCTTTACCAAGGTGGGGCAGAGTTAGCGCTATGGACCAAGATACCGCGTGAATTGATCACTGTGATCCAAGCTCTGGTGATTTTGTTTACAGGGGCGCTTGATCAAATGGTGCGCAGACCCATTGAGATTACCTTTGCCCTTTTCAAAAAGAAAGAGCACTGATGGACTTTGCATCTTACATTCAAATCTTGGACAGCACCATTCGTCTTTCAACTCCGTTACTTTTAGCCTGTTTGGCAGGCCTATTTTCCGAACGTGCGGGTATTTTCGACATTGGGTTAGAAGGTAAAATGCTGGCGGCTGCCTTTGCGTCGGCTGCGCTGTCTTATGCTACAGGCAATGTCTGGGTGGGTCTTTTGGGTGGCATTTTTGCAGCACTTTTGATGTCGGCAATCCATGGCCTTGCCTCCATCACCTTTCGTGGCAATCAGCTTATTTCTGGTGTGGCGATCAATTTTCTGGCGTCGGGCCTCACAGTCTTGCTCGGACAAAATTGGTTTCAGCTGGGTGGGCGCACGCCTCCTTTAGGCGTAGGCGCACGCTTCACCGAAATTACATTGCCTTTTGCCGATGACGTGGCAAACATCCCAATTTTAGGGCCAATTTACGCGGACCTGATTTCAGGTCATTCTATTTTGGTCTATGTGTCATTCGCCTTGGTACCCGCTTCTGCATGGCTTTTATATCGTACACGATTTGGGCTGCGCTTACGCGCAGTTGGAGAAAACCCCGCCGCGGTTGATACAGCGGGCGTGTCGGTCAAGGGGATGCGATTTGCAGCCGTTTGCATTTGCGGCGTGCTTACGGGCCTTGCAGGCGCTTATCTTTCAACGGCACTGTCCTCTGGATTTGGTCGTGAAATGACTGCAGGTAAAGGCTTTATTGCGCTAGCTGCCCTTATTTTTGCCAAGTGGCGGCCTTGGTATGCTTTGGGTGCTTGTTTGCTATTTGGCCTCCTTGAAGCACTTGCGATCAGATTTCAAAATATTGACTTAGGCCTAATTGTTTTGCCAGTTCAATTCATGCAAGCCTTACCATATGTGATCACTGTTGTGATTTTGGCTGGCTTTATCGGCCGCGCTATCCCACCACGGGCGGGCGGTACACCCTATGTAAAAGAGCTGTAGATATCTAGCATTGATGCCAAATACTTTAACGCGGTAAGTCCAGCAGTCAGCAGGGGTTTGACAAGCCCAATCAACAAGCGCATTTATATTAAGTCGCCTCAATTCAGAAAATCTTATGCAACTGTTTCTGCCTATTGCTGAAGTCTCGGTGAATGCCTTTCTTTTACTAGGCATTGGTGGAGTTGTGGGATTTTTGTCGGGCATGTTCGGCGTGGGTGGAGGATTTTTAATCACCCCTTTGCTGTTTTTCATCGGAATTCCGCCAGCTGTGGCGGTTGCGACGGGAGCCAATCAGGTGGTGGCCTCATCCGTCTCTGGGGTGATGGCACAGATGCGCCGACGCGGGGTAGATTTCAGCATGGGACTAGTGCTTTTGTTGGGCGGCATGATGGGCTCTGGCTTGGGCATTTGGGTCTTTGCCTTGATGACAGCGGCAGGTCAAATTGATCTCTTCGTGCAGCTGGCCTATGTACTTTTCTTAGGACTGGTCGGGCTTTTGATGCTGCAAGAGGCGGTGCGAACGATGCTTCGTAACCGAGGGGGCAAAGCCCCTATTCGGCGTTCCCATGTGCATACTTGGGTGCATCGATTACCGTTTAAAATAAAATTTCGAATCTCGGGCCTTTATATTTCGGTGTTGCCACCCTTGGTGATTGGCGCACTTGTAGGCTTTTTATCGGCCGTTATGGGGGTAGGAGGCGGTTTTATCATGGTACCTGCGATGATTTACCTGTTGGGCATGCCAACGAAAGTCGTTATTGGTACGTCACTTTTCCAGATTATTTTTGTAACGGCTTTTACAACCTTGATGCACGCCATCTCTAGCCAGTCGGTTGATATTATGTTGGCGGTCTTGTTGATTTTAGGCGGGGTCATTGGTGCACAATTTGGTGCGAAGGTGGGGCTTAGACTTAAGGCCGAACAGTTACGCGGGCTTTTAGCGGTTTTGGTCTTAGCAGTAGCAATCAAAATTGCGCTGGATCTCTTGCTTGCCCCTGACGAGCTTTACTCAGTCACCAAGGGAATAGGCCTATGAGAGGCGCATTTCTTTACCTTATATTTGCAGTTAGTTTGGGACTTGGCCTGTCACAGCCCACTCTGGCAGAGGAAATAGTGGCACAGTTCAACCAAACCCGCGTGTCCATCACCACAAACTTTGAAGGCTCGCAAATTGTGGTTTATGGGGCTATCAAACGCGAAAGTCCTGCCCCGAAAAACAAAAAAAACCATGTTATAATAACACTTGAGGGGCCATCATCCACCGTTGTGGTACGGCGTAAAGATCGTGTGATGGGGATTTGGGCGAATAATGCGGAACTTGGCTTTGAGCAAGCGCCAAGCTTCTATGCAATTATGAGCACGGCCCCCCTGGCCAAAGTAATAGATGAGGCAACAGATCGCCTTTATCATATCACCATCCCACGAGCGATCCGTGCGTCCACACAAAACCGCGACTCAGAGCAAACCACCGAATTCACCGACGCGCTTATTCGCGTACGCACGTCAGAGGGCAACTATGTTCAGTCAGAATATGGTCTGAGGCTGTTGCAAGACACACTTTTTCAAGGGAAAATTGACTTGCCCGCCAATATCACCGAAGGCGCATATCGCGTTCGCATTTTTATAACCCGCGACGGGCAAGTGATTGACAGTCAGTTTCGCGAGATCGATGTGCGCCGGGTAGGGCTTGAGCGGTGGTTCTTCAATCTGGCACATGAACAGCCTCTGATCTATGGGATTTTGGCGTTGTTTTTGGCGATTTTCTTTGGGTGGGGTGCTTCTGCGCTCTTTCGTTATATCAGGCCCTAAGGCTTATATTTGTAATTTTTCAAAGACCACGAGATTTTCCTCTCAATTTGTTTAATATTTTCCCGTTCACACCAAACCGTATGGGCCTACACTTTGGCAAAAATTTACCCTAATGTGTGGTAATTACTCTGAAAGGGTCCCTTATGACAGCGCAACTCTATTGTTTTGGCGAATCTGGAAATTCCTATAAGGTCGCCCTTGCTCTGACTTTGACGGACTGGGATTGGACGCCCATTTATGTTGATTTTTTTAATGGCGCGGCGCGAAGCGACGCTTTTAAGGCCATCAACCCAATGGGAGAAGTGCCCGTTTTTGTGGATGGGGACACGACTTTGACGCAGTCGGGTGTTATTTTGGACTATATCAGTTCAAAATCAGGAAAATTGGGTGGTAAATCCGCAGCCGAACGGCGCGAGATTTTACGCTGGATGTTTTGGGACAATCATAAATTTTCAACTCAAATTGGCACGACGCGCTTTATGCTTAACTTTCTGCCAGAGGATAAACGTCCCCAAGGAGTCGTGCCCTTTTTGCAAGGACGTCTTACCCTTGCTTATCGGTTGTTAGACGAACATCTTTCAGGACAAGATTATTTGGTGGGCGCGGCGCTGACCATCGCGGATCTGTCGTGTTGTGGTTATTTATTTTACCCAGAACCTTTTGGGTTTAACCGTGCAGATTGGCCACATATTGATGCTTGGTTGACCCGTATCGCGACGCATGCTCGTTGGAAAGGGCCTTACGACCTAATGCCGGGATCCCCTAAAGATCGCGTCTAAAGTTTACACCAGATTTGGTGGCGTTTTTTGTTCAAAATGCGCCACCAAATTGCCAAATGCCATCATACCCATCGCCTCGCGTACTGCCAAAACGGCGGTGCCAAGATGCGGAAATAGCGTCACATTTTCCAGCTGAACCAACGCTTCGGGCACCTGAGGTTCTTTTTCATAAACGTCCAACCCTGCCCCTGCTATTTTACCCTGTATCAGTACACTGATGAGCGCTTGTTCATCCACCACATCGCCGCGCGCGATATTGATAAAAATACCACTCGACTTCATGGCGCTAAGGGCTGAGGCATTAATCAAATGCGCATTGCTGCCACCACCTGGAACGGCCACCACGACAAAATCAGCCGCCATCGCTTCGGCCAGCGAAACTTGCCTTGCGGGCACTCCCACATCCGGCACCTGCGAACGGTTATGAAATAACACCGTCATGCCAAAGCCCAAATGGCAGCGCCGCGCGATTGCTTTCCCAATGCGCCCCATCCCAATGATGCCTACGCTCGCCCCTGTTACGGGATGGCCCAGCATTTGGGTGGGGTGCCAACCTTTCCAGTCGCCGGCACGCAGCATCCGTTCACCTTCAGCGGTACGTCTGGCAGTGCTTAAAATAAGGTTCATCGCAATATCGGCAGTTGAGTCTGTCACAGCCCCGGGCGTATTTGAGACCGAGATCCCCACCTCTTTGGCCGCGGCCACGTTGATGTGATTATAACCTACGCCGAAATTTGCCAAAATTTGCGCGCGTGGCTTTGGTACAAGTGCAAAAATCGTTTGGTCGTAGACATCTCCCAACGTAGGCAAAACCCCGTCATAGTCACGTAAGGAGGCCACAAGTTCTTTGTCGCTCATCGGCAAGGTTGAGGAGCGCAACGTCACATCAAACGCGGTACATACTTTTTCTAGCACTCGCTCGGGCAAGGGCCGCGTGATTAAAATCTTAGGTTTCAAAAGAGTTTCCCTCCTAAAGGCACGGCCTGATCAGGCCCTATTAAAACCACCTCACCCGCCGCATCCGGCAGGCCTAAAACCAACACTTCAGACATAACTTTGCCTATCTGGCGCGGTGGAAAATTCACAACCGCCAAAACCTGACGGCCAATCAACTTCTCGGGCGTGTAATGCGTGGCAATTTGCGCGGATGAGCGTTTCTCGCCTATGGTCCCGCCGAAATCAACCCAAAGCTTGATGGCGGGTTTGCGCGCTTCTGGGTAAGGCTCGGCGCGTGTAATACGCCCCACCCGAATATCAACAGCCGCGAAATCATCATAATTTATGGTCATTTTCCCAACTCGCGCCCACGGTTTACAGCGGCGTCAACCGTGCGGGTCATAAGCTCGGTAAGGCCCAGACCCTCGGCCATCAAAACACTAAGTGCTGCCGCTGTCGTGCCGCCGGGCGAGGTCACATTGACACGCAAGTTCTGCGCCGTTTCGGACGATCGATGCGCCAATTCGCCCGCCCCCGTCACAGTGTGACGGGCCAAACGCATGGCCAGCGCCTCGCTAAGCCCTTGTGCGCGGGCGGCTGCGGCTAAAGCCTCAATCATATGAAACACGTATGCGGGCCCAGACCCTGAAACACCTGTGACAATGTCGATTTGATCCTCGGTGTCAACCTCAACCACCTCTCCCACCACCGCCAAAAGCCTTTGAGCCAAGGCTTTTTCAGCGGCCTCAATATAATCATTGCCCACAATGGCCGTGATCGCGCGCGCAACCGAAGCTGGCGTATTGGGCATAGCGCGGATTATGGGGGTCTTTTGACCCAAAATATCTGCAAATTGCGCCATGCGAATGCCTGCGGCAATAGACAAGAATATTGTCTTTGAATTGCCCAAGGCTTGCAACTGCGGCAAGGCCGCGCCCATCATTTGCGGCTTGACGGCGATCAACACAATCGCTGGTGCCGCTGGTAGGGGCAAATTGACATTTAAGCCCTGCCCCATCAACTCTTTCACCCAATCCGAGGGGTTGGGATCAATAATATAAACCGAACGCACTAGCAGGCCGTTTGCGAGCCATCCTTGCAAAAGCGCCGAGCCCATCTTCCCACAGCCCAAAAGCACAAGGCCCTGCGCTTCAATATCTTTAAACATTTGGTCTCCTTTAGGCAGCGGTCTTGGGCGAGGGTGATTTAGGCGCGGCCATAGGCTTCAGCGATAGCGACTTTAAGGGCGTCTTTGGGCGTGCTGTTAGACCAAGCAACCAATTGAAAGGCTGGGTAATAGCGTTCTGATGACATGATGGCGCTTGCGATCATGTCGTCGATTTGTTCAGGACTAGCGATTTGTTCCCCCGACAAAAGCAACCCATAGCGCCAAACCATCAGCTTTTGATCTTCCCAAAAGGAATAGGCCCCAGTCCAAACCTGATCGTTGCACCGGTTTAAAAGGTCATAAAGGGCGGGCAAACGATCGGCTGGGGGATCCATCTCAAAAGTACAGATCAAGCGCAGGGTTTCATCTTGGCTGCTCCATGCCAAAGTGATCGAATAGGTGCGCCACAGACCTTCGACCGACATGGCTATCTGGTCATTGGTTAGCCTGTCAAATTCCCATTCGTGATGCGCGGCCAAGGTTTCAACGATATCAATTGGGTGAATATCATCAGTTAGGATAAAGTCTTCGATCATCGACATTGGTGGCCCTCATTCTAGCGGTGTTGGGGCGCGATGCCACAATTAGCTGACTTATTGGCAAGGTACAGTGTGTTCTACTGTAACCAATACTAGATATAGTGGATGCAAAGTGACAGTCTGTAAAGTGATTTTTCTGTGTATAAGTCAAAAGAAAACGCGCCCCTAAGGGCGCGATGCACATTTAACAAAGGCTGTGGGCGGTTAAGCTTTTCTTTTGGCTTCCAAAGCGGCCAAACGCGCAGCCAATTCCGCATTCTCCTCGCGGGCCTTCAATGCCATAGCTCGCACCGCATCAAACTCTTCGCGGGTCACAAAGTCATGGCTAGAAAGCCAGCGATCGACCATGCTTTTCATGGCGGTTTCGGCTTCCGATTTGGCCCCTTGGGCAACACCCATCGCATTGGTCATCAACTGCGACATATCATCGAGAAATTTATTGCCACTGCTCATCTTAATTTTCCTTGTTGCTTAAGCCATATATGGGGTGAACGCTGGCCTTGGCAAGCGCAAGCGATTGACAAAAACACCCAAGCGCATGAAAAGACACCAAGGGAGATCACATGTCCTATATCACATTTCCAGATATTTCGCCTGACCTTTTTATGATTACCATCGGTGACTTTCACTTTGCGCTGCGCTGGTATGCGTTGGCCTATATCGCGGGCATCTTGGCAGCTTGGCGTATTATGGCACTCTTGGTGCGCAGACAATCCCTTTGGGGGGGGCGGACCACTGCGTCAGAGGTGCAAATAGAAAATTTGATATCTTGGTTGATCTTAGGAATCATCATTGGGGGGCGCTTGGGCTATGTACTATTTTACCAGCCCACATATTATTTAAGCAACCCCGCCGAAATTTTGAAGGTTTGGCAAGGCGGCATGGCCTTTCATGGAGGATTTTTGGGTGTGGTTGTCGTGGCTATTGCCTTTAGCAAGCAGCAAAAAATTCCTTTTTTGGCAACGGCTGATCTTTTGGCTATCGCCGCGCCCATTGGCCTGATGCTGGGCCGTTTGGCCAATTTCATAAATGCCGAGCTGTGGGGGCGTCCCACCACATTGCCGTGGGGCGTCGCCTTCCCAGGCGAAGCGGCTCAAGCCTGCGCCACGGCTGCACAGGTCTGTGTGCGCCACCCTTCGCAGCTTTATGAGGCCTTTCTTGAGGGGCTGGTCCTTGCGCTTATTCTGGCCTATTTGGCCTTGCGTAAAGGCTGGCTGACCCACGTGGGCGCAATTTCTGGGATGTTTTTAATCTTTTACGCAAGCGCGCGATTTATAGTCGAGTTTGTACGCCAACCCGATATGCAATTTATCACCGCGCATAATCCTTTGGGTCTGGCTTTTCAAATGCAAGGCTATGGGTTGACCATGGGGCAAACCTTGTCTTTGCCCATGGTCGCCTTTGGCCTATTGCTCATCTTAAGTGCTAAGAAACCCCGTGTCTCCACTTAAGGCGCGATTGATAAAGCAAATCACCCAAATGGGGCCAATCGCGCTAAGCGATTACATGGCTCAGTGTTTGCTGGATCCTGAATTTGGGTATTACATCAATAAAAACCCTTTCGGTGGCCAAGGCGATTTCATCACAGCCCCCGAAATCAGCCAAATGTTTGGCGAATTGATAGGCCTAGGTTTGGCGCAATATTGGCTGGATATAGGTGCGCCAGATCCCTTTGTCTTGGCCGAGTTAGGCCCAGGCACAGGCACTTTGATGAGCGATCTTTTACGTGCCACCAAATTAGTGCCAGGCTTTCAACAAGCCGCCCGCATCTCCCTGATCGAAGCGGCGCCCGCCATGCGCGCCCGCCAAAAGGCCCAGCTTCACGCCTATGATATTGCGTGGCACGCCGACCTGTCGCAAATTGAAGATTATCCGCTTTTCTTAGTTGCCAATGAATTTTTCGACGCACTGCCCATCCGCCAATTTATGCGCACGCTTTCGGGCTGGTCAGAAACCATGATAGGCTTGCAAGAAGGGGATTTGATCTTTGGCCGCGGCCCCCAATGCCCACCGGCGCTTTTAACAGGCAAATGGGACATCACAGCCCCCGATGATATCATTGAAACCAGCGCCGCAAGCGCCGCCATCGCTCAAGAAATCGGCCTGAAAATTTCCAAAAGAGGCGGGCTGGCCCTGATTATCGATTATGGCGATATAGGGGGCAAAAATGATACGTTCCAAGCGATGCAAAATCATACCTATGTTGACGCGCTACAAAACCCCGGGCAAGCCGACCTGACAGCCCATGTCGATTTCGCCGCTTTGGTTGCAGCCAGCCAGCCAGCAGTGGGTTTTGTGATGCAGCAAGGAACATGGCTTTTGTCCCTAGGGATTGAGGCGCGCGCACAGAGGTTGGCCCAAAATCTGAAGGGGGCTGGGCTCAAAAACCACTGGGCGGCAATGAAACGCTTGACCGAGCCCACAGGAATGGGAAACTTGTTTAAAGTTCTTGCGTTGACCGCACCCAAAGCCCCTTTAGCACCAGGATTTGTTTGATGTTGGAAGTGATTACCCACGAAAGTCTTGCCCCTTTTCGCCACGGGTTTTTTACGCGTAAGGGTGGGGCGTCATCGGGAATTTTTCAAGGATTGAATTGCGGCTACGGCAGCTCTGATCAGCGCGACATCGTTAAGATTAACCGCGACCGCGTCGCCGCTGCTATTGACGTGGCTCCAAGCCATTTAATGGGGGTCCATCAAGTGCACTCGGCAGACGTATTGGTGGTAGATGCTCCTTTTGAGGTAGCCCCAAAGGCTGACGCTATGGTCACAAAAACCAAAGGCATCGCCCTATCCATTTTAACTGCTGACTGTCAGCCAGTTCTTTTTGCTGATAAAATGGCCGGAGTAATTGGAGCGGCGCATGCAGGTTGGAAGGGCTGTTTTGACAACGTGCTGGAAGAAACAGTCGCGGCTATGGTGTCTCTTGGTGCGCAGCGCCAAGCAATCTGCGCGGTGATCGGCCCGTCAATTTCGCAAAAATCCTATGAGGTTGGGCCAGAATTTGTTGAGCGCTTTATCGATGATAAACCCGAAATGGGTCGTTTTTTTTCAAACGGTGAGGGCACGCGTGCTCAGTTTGATCTGCCTGCCTACGGGCTTTGGCGCTTGCGGGATGCGGGGGTGGGTCTGGCTCATTGGTCTGGCCATTGCACCTATAGCGATGCGGACCGGTTTTTTTCCTATCGCCGAGCCACTCACAAACAAGAAGCCGACTATGGCCGACAAATCTCGGTGATTGCGCTGTAATCTAAGCAGTTTTGACCAAACGCGCCTCTAGCACTTCAAATGGCAAGCCGGGTTGGTCTTTGGCGCAGCGAATTACAAGACTGGTTTTCACAGATGCTACATTAGGCGCAGACAAGAGCTGCTCGGTCAAAAAGCTTTGAAAAGACGAAAGATCGGGCGCTGTGCATTTTAAGATAAAGTCGATCTCGCCATTGAGCATATGACATTCACGCACCAAGGGCCAAGCGCGACAGCGCCCCTCAAATGCGGAAAGATCACCCTCGGCCTGACTTTGCAAACGTACCATTGCAAAGACCTGTACTTCAAACCCCAGTTCGCGTGTATCGACATCAGCATGATAGCCTTTGATCAAGCCAGCTTCTTCCAAAGTGCGCACACGGCGCAAACAAGGCGGAGCGGAAATGCCAACCCGTTTGGCCAGCTCAACATTCGTCATGCGACCGTCGGCTTGCAATTCGGCCAAGATCTGGCGGTCGATAAGGTCTAACTTGGAAGCGCTCATCAAATGTCCCTTGTCGTAGCTTTCAAAATCGCAGTTTAAAACGTAATTAAATTTCAAATTTGCGCAATAATAGACCAATCTATAGCCTTCTTTCAAACCATTTGGCAATCTACTATTCAGGGCTTTTCGTCAAGGCTGTGCCACCTTATATGAACAGGGAACTATTTAAGAAAGATCAAAACATGAGCAACACACGTCACTCAAAGGTGCTTATCATCGGGTCTGGGCCTGCGGGTTATACGGCTGCGGTCTATTCGGCACGCGCCATGCTCGCGCCAGTTCTGGTGCAAGGCTTACAACCAGGTGGTCAGTTGACCATCACGACCGAAGTTGAAAACTGGCCCGGCGACACTCAAGTGCAAGGCCCTGATTTGATGGTGCGCATGCAAGACCACGCCACCGCCATGGGTGCCAAGATTATATCCGATTACATCACAGCCCTTGATTTAAGTAACCGCCCCTTTGTGGCCAGCGCTGACTCAGGCATGACTTACACGGCTGATGCCATTATTTTGGCAACGGGCGCTCAAGCAAAATGGTTGGGCCTACCTTCAGAAGAAAAATTCAAGGGGTTTGGCGTGTCGGCCTGTGCGACCTGCGACGGTTTCTTTTACCGCGGCAAAGAAGTAGTGGTTATTGGCGGCGGCAATACTGCCGTCGAAGAGGCGCTTTTTTTGACAAATTTTGCGTCAAAAGTCACTTTGGTGCATCGCCGCGATAGCTTGCGGGCTGAAAAAATCATGCAAGATCGCCTGTTCAAAAATCCAAAAGTCAGTGTCTTGTGGAACCATGATGTGGTCGATATTTTGGGCGATGATAACCCTCCGGGCGTCACGGCCGTGCGGGTGCGAAATGTACACAGCGGTGCCGAGCAAGACATCCCTTGCGCAGGCTTTTTTGTGGCAATTGGTCACACGCCCGCCACGCAGCTTGTGGCCGACCAGCTTGAGCTGCACAACGGCGGCTATGTCAAAGTAAAAGCGGGTACAACCCACACCTCAATCGAAGGGGTTTTTGCTGCGGGCGATCTGACCGATCATGTCTACCGCCAAGCAGTCACAAGTGCAGGAATGGGCTGTATGGCCGCATTAGACGCCGAACGGTTCTTAGCCGAACAGAACTAGCTTTGGGGCCTAAAGCCCCAAACATTCAATGCACGCTTTGAGGTAGAAAGTCATTCTGGCGTGCAAGCGAAAACGCAAGTTTTTTATTGGCCACCAAAGCCAAGCGGGTACCACTAGCATCATGTACCGCATAAAGAACGTGCAGCCCCTCGGCCTGTTCTTGCAACTGTTCGGAAAGGTCTTCCACAAAGACTTTACGTACGTAAACCATATTATCTGTGATTTCGTCCTCAGGTTTTTCCGTTTTATCATTTGCCATCATGATCCCTCCCCATTCACTTGGGTGGACGGGTTAGATTTAATATGAATTTTTTGTACAATGGTTTGCGGAACTTCACGGTGCAAGTCGATGTGCAAAAGTCCATGCTCAAGCTCGGCACTAGCAACATCGACGCCATCGGCCAGCACGAAGCTGCGCTGAAATGCGCGAGCGGCAATACCACGGTGTAAAAACACTCGCGCACTGTCATCGTCGCCTTGTTTGCCGCGCACAACTAATTGGCGATCTTCGACGGTGATCGTCAAATTTTGGGTTTGAAATCCTGCAACTGCCAAAGTGATGCGATAGGCATTTTCTGTCGCCGCCTCGATGTTAAAGGGAGGATAACCGTCATTTCCGGTTTTGGCCGTGCGCGCAACCAGACGTTCCAATTGTTCAAAGCCCAAAAGAAACGGATGCGCTCCAAAAGTCAATTTCGTCATTTTTGCGTCCTGTTGATGCGGCTAAGCAACCCCAGTTGGGCGTGCTTTGATAGATATGGGGCACCATATCGTTAAGAACAAGAGCTGGCTGAATGCAAAGGTGTTTTATGAAAAAATTTACCAAAAAATATCTGGCCATGCTATGATTGTGATGATCAATCGACTCAACCAAAGAACATCATGAACGTAACCAATGAATTAAACTTCGAAGAGATGCTTCGGATCAAGCTTGAGGTTTTACGCCGCACGCACCGAGATCTTGATGACACCATCGCAGCCCTAGAGCTGCCCAGTATGCGTGACCAGCTAACTCTGCGTCGACTTAAAAAGCAAAAACTGGTCCTAAAGGATCACATCAGCGAAATTTTCAATCAATTAACGCCAAACATAATCGCCTAAAGGCAGGAATATTTGGCTAAATCCTTGCCCTAGGGTGTGATCTGGCTATAGTTTGCGGCTTGACACAGGGGGCAATATGACCGCGAGCGTTGGTATTATTATGGGCAGCCAGTCAGACTGGCCAGCCATGAAAGAAGCAGCTTCCATTCTTGACGCTCTAGGTGTAACTTGGGACGCCAAGATCGTCAGCGCACATCGCACGCCAGATCGCTTGTGGGACTACGGCAAAACAGCGATTGATCGTGGCCTTCAGGTCATCATCGCAGGCGCAGGTGGGGCGGCACATTTACCTGGCATGATGGCGTCAAAAACCCGCCTGCCGGTGATCGGTGTACCAATTGAGACAAAGGCGCTGAATGGTGTTGATAGTCTCTATTCCATCGTGCAAATGCCGCGCGGTTATCCTGTGGCAACAATGGCAATTGGGGCCACAGGCGCGGCCAATGCAGGGCTTTTAGCGGCCAGTATTTTAGCGCTGAATAATGCTGCCTTGGCCCTAAGGCTTACTCAGTGGCGCGACGCGCTAAGCGCCTCAATCCCTGAGGAGCCTTCTGCATGACTAGTCCCCTCGCCCAAGGCAGCACAATCGGCATTTTAGGCGGCGGCCAGTTGGGGCGTATGCTTTCTGTGGCCGCAGCGCGCTTGGGCCTAAAAACCCACATTTATGAACAAAGCGCCCAGTGCCCTGCAGCTGATGTGGCACACCGTGTGACCTCCGCCGCTTATGATGACGAAGCAGCCCTGCGCGCCTTTGGTCGAGATGTGGATGTGATCACCTATGAGTTCGAAAATATCCCCACCTATGCGCTTGATATTCTGCAAGATTTGGCCCCCATTCGGCCTGCGCGCAACGCTTTGGTCGTCAGCCAAGACCGCCTGACCGAAAAACAATTTCTAACCGATCTTGGCCTTAGATGCGCGCCTTACCATGCCGTTGGGACCTTTGATGATTTGCTGCAGGCCATTGATAAAGTTGGCCTGCCCGCCATTTTGAAAACTACGCGCATGGGCTATGACGGCAAAGGCCAAATGCGCATCACCAACATCCAAGACGCGCAAGAGGCCTATGACGCAATGCAAGGCTCGATGGCAGTGTTTGAGGGATTTATTGATTTTTCTCATGAAGTTTCAGTAATCGCCGCTCGCGGCGCTGATGGTGCCATTTCGGCCTATGATCCAGGCGAAAACCTACACAAAAATGGTATTTTGCACCAAACAACAGTGCCTGCACGCCTATCGGCCAACCAACGCACCGACGCGGTTTTGTTGGCCGCGAAAATCCTAAACGCGCTTGAGTATGTCGGGGTGATGGGGGTCGAGCTTTTCGTCACTCCGGCGGGCTTTATAGTGAATGAGATTGCACCCCGCGTGCACAATTCGGGCCATTGGACGCAAAATGGCTGCGCGACTGACCAGTTTGAGCAGCATATCCGCGCTGTTGCCGGTTGGCCCTTGGGCGATGGGCAGCGCTATGCTGACGTGGTGATGGAAAATTTGATTGGTAACGATATGGACAAGGTGCCCCAACTGACCAGCCAGCCCAACACGGCGCTTCATCTATACGGCAAGCCTGAAGCGCGTGCAGGCCGCAAGATGGGCCATGTAAACGTCATGACCACTCCCAAGGCCTAACTAACCCAACGAATAGCCCGCGCCGCGCACCGTGCGCAGCGGATCGTCGCCGCCAAATTCGCGCAAAGCCTTACGCAAGCGGCCGATATGCACATCAACCGTGCGGGTATCGACATAGATATCACGACCCCACACGCGGTCTAAAAGCTGTTCACGGCTCCAAACGCGGCCAGGCTTTTCGATAAAGGTGCTAAGCAGTCGAAATTCAGTCGGACCAAGCTTCAAAACGGCCTCACCACGGTAAACTTTATGGGTTTCGCTATAGAGGCGAATATCTCTATATTCCAACACCAGCCCAACGGTCGTGGGTCTTGTGCGGCGCAACTGCGCTTTGACCCGAGCCATTAGCTCGACAATTGAATAGGGCTTGATGACATAATCGTCGGCCCCTGTTTCAAGGCCTCGCACGCGGTCAACCTCTTCTGATTTGGCAGACAGCATGATAATCGATATCCCGCGCGTCTCTGGGCGCATTTTCAGGCGCCGACACACTTCGATGCCCGAAAGATTTGGCATCATCCAATCCAAGACGATGATATCAGGCATCACCTCATCAACCATAATCAAGGCTTCTTCGCCGTTAGCCGCCTGAACGACGTCATAGCCCTCGGCGTCAAGGTTAAAGGCAAGGACTTCCCTTTGCGCTGGTTCATCTTCGACAACAAGCACGACGGGCTGATCTTTCTTCATCGAAATATCCTTACTAAGAACCTATTTCTTGGTAGCCGAGCTTGGCAAGCTACCTTTTGGGCGGCTTTCTTCGGGTAAATGGCCCGTAATAAGATAAATCACCTGTTCAGCAATGCCCGTGGCATGGTCGCCAAGCCGTTCGATATTTTTGGCAATGAAATGCAAATGCATGCAAGCCGTGATATTGCGAGGATCTTCCATCATGTGGGTCAAAAATTCACGAAACAGCGCATTATACATTTGATCAATGTCTTTATCGCGATTGCGCACTTCAACCGCCATATCATAATCGCGCTTTATATAGGCGTCGATCGCGCCCGCAAGCTGTAGCTGAACAGCCTTAGCTATGCGCCGAATTGATCCAGTAGACCCGCCAACAGGTGAAAGCTGTGCCAAGACATTTGAGCGCTTAGCTAAGTTTTTAGTATAATCGCCGCAGCGCTCAAGTGAAGCTGCTATTTTGATCACACTTAGGGCGGTGCGCAAATCTGACGCTGCTGGGGCCCGCAAAGCTATCATACGCGCAGCTTCTGTGTTGATTTGTAGCTCAAGGTCATCAATGACTTTGTCACCTTCACGCACGGTATCGGCGAGCTCTTCATCACGGGTTTCAAGCGCTTCAGCCGCTTGCAAAAGCGATGTTTCAACCAAGCCCGCCATGCGCACGATCATAGCCTGAATGGCCTCAAGGTCACGGTCAAAGGCTGACGCAATATGGGGTTCATTATTCATCATTCATCCTATCCAATACGGCCTGTGATATAGCTTTCCGTACGCGGATCACTTGGATTGGTAAAAATATGGCCCGTTTCACCATATTCAACCAAATTCCCCATATGAAAAAACGCGGTGCGCTGCGAGACGCGAGCGGCTTGTTGCATTGAGTGGGTCACAATGACCACAGAATAACGGCTGCGCAACTCATCAATCAATTGCTCGACCTGCGCAGTGGCAATCGGATCAAGCGCCGAGCATGGTTCATCCATCAACAAAACCTCGGGACCTGTGGCTATCGCACGGGCGATGCAAAGGCGCTGCTGTTGGCCGCCGGAAAGGCCAATGGCCCCTGCGTGCAAACGGTCTTTGACCTCATTCCAAAGCGCGGCACGGCGCAGCGAGGTTTCGACAATCTCATCCAATTCAGCCTTTGAGCGGCTAAGCCCGTGGATTTTTGGCCCATAAGCCACATTATCATAGATAGATTTGGGGAAGGGGTTCGGTTTTTGAAACACCATACCCACTTTGGCGCGCAATTGCACAGGGTCAACAGCCGCTTCGTAAATATCCTCGCCGTCCAAACGAATGTCACCCACAATGCGGCAGCCAGCAATCGTGTCGTTCATACGATTTAAGCAACGCAAAAAGGTAGATTTACCACACCCCGATGGGCCAATGAATGCTGTGACCGTCTTGTCCAGAATATCGACATTCACATCTTTCAAAGCGTGATTTTCACCGTAGAAAACCTGCACGCCCTGAGCTGCTATTTTGTTTTTTTCGACTTGCACATTTCTCTCCAAGAATATCATATTGTTCATGATTGATCCTAAATCTACCAGCGCCGCTCAAATCGGCTGCGTAAGAAGATGGCCACTGAATTTAAGACCAACAAGAACCCAAGCAAAACGATAATCGCCCCCGACGCGCGCTCGGTAAACGCGGGATCGGCGCGCTGTGTCCATTGATAGACTTGCACCGGCAGCGCCGTGGCCGGATCAAAAAAACCCGAAGGTGGGCTTGCGGGAAAGTCGCGTACAAAGGCGACCATGCCTATTAGCAATAAAGGTGCGGTTTCTCCCAAGGCGCGCGCTACCCCAATGATGGTGCCGGTCATGATGCCAGGCATGGCAAGGGGCAACACATGGTGAAAGACCGACTGCATTTTTGACGCCCCAACCGCTAGGGCCCCATCGCGGATGCTAGGGGGCACTGCCTGCAAGCTGGCACGGGTTGAGATGATAACAGTTGGCAGCGTCATCAAGGTCAAGACCAAGCCCCCCACGATTGAGGCCGACTGAGGTAAGCCGCCGATATTGATAAAGATAGCTAAGCCCAAGATACCAAATACAATCGAGGGCACCGCCGCAAGATTTGAGACATTCACCTCAATCACGTCAGTCCAACGGTTTTTGGTTGCAAATTCCTCTAGATAAATCGAGGCGGCAACACCCAAAGGCAAAGCAAGCCCCAAAACCACCAACATCATGTAAGCCGAGCCCAAGATCGCCACACCCAAGCCCGCAGCCTCTGGGCGCAGTTCAGATGCGTCGGGAGCGGATAGGAATTTCCAGTTGAACTTGATGGATAAAATACCGATATTTTTCATCTCATCCGCAATAACCAGTTGCGCGGGTGAGGTATTGTTATCAAGCGCAGCGCTTTCCATCGTGACGCGGCCTTTGAAGTAACCATCAATACGTCCGCTTGCCAAAAAGGTGAATATTTGCGTTTGACCCACCAGCTTTGGATCCGCCAACACTTGATTGCGCAAAGTGGCCGCAGATTCAGACGATAGAAGCTTGGCAATATTTTTGTCGCTGACGTTGCTTGTATCAAGGCCGTTCACCGCCAATTGGTCGATCAAGTTCTGGGCAATCAGCTTGCTATAGCCAATGGTCGTGACCTTTTTCATCTCGTCGGGGTCGCGGTTGCCCTTTGGGTCTAGCTTTTCTGCCGACATGGTCACCGGAACCGTCAAATAGGTTTGGTAAAAGGCACCCGAGCCCTTGGTCCAAATTGAGTTGAGCAAGAACAAAAGTGCCACAACCGACACAGCAACCGCCAAAAGCCCATAGGCGCGAAAGCGTTTTTCGGCGGCGTTGCGCTTTTTGGTACGAGCGTCGGGGTTTTTGATTGACGTGAACGTAGCTTTTGCATCGTTTGTCATTCGTATTGCTCCCGATATTTACGCACAATGGCAAGGGCGGCGATGTTCAACAACAAAGTAAACACAAACAAAGTCAGCCCCAAGGCAAAGGCTACCAATGTTTCGGGTGAATTGAACTCGGTATCGCCCGTCAATTGGCTTACGATCTTTACGGTGATGGTTGTCATCGCATCGAACGGGTTGATCGACAATTTAGCCGAGGCACCCGCCCCTAGCACAACAATCATAGTCTCACCGATGGCGCGACTGGCTCCCATCAAAACCGCCCCCACAATCCCAGGAAGGGCGGCGGGCAGCACAACTTGGCGAATGGTTTCGGACTGTGTAGCCCCCAGCGCATAAGAGCCGTCGCGTAGATTTTGCGGCACCGCGTTGATGATGTCGTCCGACAAAGAGGAGATGAAAGGAATAAGCATGATACCCATCGCAAGTCCCGCCGTGATAACCGAAGATGAGCTGTCGCCCAAACCCAGCGGTTGGGCAAAATAGTCGCGCAACATCGGACCGATGGTGACTAGCGCAAACAGACCGTAAACAATGCTTGGGATACCAGCCAAAATCTCAATGGCAGGTTTGGCCGTGGCGCGCAGCTTAGGCCCTGCATATTCAGATAAATAAATCGCGGCAAATAGCCCGGTCGGCACCGCAACGACCAAGGCCACGAAAGACACGTAAAGCGTACCCCACAGCAGCGGCAAAATCCCTAACTCTGAACCGCCGCTAAATTGTGGGTTCCACACGGGTGACGTAAAAAATTCAAGAATAGGATACATCTTAAAAAATTATAAGCTTCAAACAGCATCGAGGCGATGATGCCAACGGTTGTTAAAATCGCCACCATGGAAGCGGCAACCAGCCCCCAAAGCACAACGGCCTCAACCACATTCCGCGCGCGCATTTGCGCTGAGATACGCCTATAGACCAACGCAAAGCCCAAAAAGGCGACACTAAGCACACAAACAAACATAACCAACTGTGCTGATTTCGACATTAAACGATAATGACGCGCAGCGTCGAAGACGCTGGGCTGCACTTCTCTGCCCAATGCTACTCCCGCGGTCGCAAGTAAAGCATTGGCGTCAGACTGCGTGGTGTCAAACTTCAGTAGATCTTGCTCTGACAGGTCGCCCAAGGCCATGGCACGGTCGAGCCCCTCGGCTATACGGCGCACATCGGCCATCACAAGGGTGCGGTTTGAACCTTCAGTAATATCGACAATAGCAATATTGCTGATCACCCGTTGTTCGATGAGTACGGGCTGTAAAAGCGTCCAAGCGCAAAAAACAAAGAAGGCGGGCAGGGCGATGAAAATCGCAACCATCCCACCATAGAAATTTGGCAATGAGTGAAGTTTACGCGCGTCATAGTCTACCATCGACACTGCCCGCGAACGCCCCAGAAAAAATCCACCCAGGGTCAAAAAACCCAAAATCAAGATTAATATGCCAAGGCTCATATTTAAATCCAAAAATGTGCGGGTGGCGAAGAACGCCACCCGCGTTTCAGCTTGTCTTAGTTCAAAGGCGCCATTGGTGTTCCAGCAGCAACCATCGCTTGGGTCGCAGCCAATTCAGGATCAGACACTAAGCCATAAGCGGCCAAAGGGCCGTTTGGACCCGCCATGTCGTCAGACACGAAGAAGTCGATATATTCTTGCAAACCAGGTATCACACCCAAATGCGCATTTTTTACGTAGAAGTAAAGTGGGCGCGACACGGGGTATTTACCCGAAGCAATTGTCTCGGTCGAAGGAACGATGCCTGACATAGTCGCAACGTTCAATTTGTCTGTGTTGTTTTGGTAGAAGGACAAACCAAATACACCGATTGCGTTTCTGTTGGCATCAATGCGTGACAATGTTTCTGTATAGTCGCCATCGATATCAACTGACGCGCCATCAGTGCGCAAAGTCATACAGCCATCATCTTTACCCGCCGCTTTGAACGCTTCTTCTGCGCCCGCGTCTTTACATCCTGCTTCTATCACTTTCACGTCAAATACTTCGCGTGTGCCGTGTTTCGTGCCTGGGATATAAGCAATAATATCTTGTGCTGTGAAAACGGGGTTAACGTCAGACCAAGATTTGTTTGGGTTAGCAACCAAAGTGCCGTCTTTCAAAACTTCAGCCGCCAAAGCGTTAAACCAGTCAGCTGGTGTAAATGCAAATTGTGGGCCGTTGATGTCAGAGGCGAAAACGATACCATCATAACCAATGCGCACTTCCATGATCTCAGTCACGCCATTTGCGGCACAAGTATCGATGTCAGATTGTTTAATGCGTGAAGATGAGTTTGCCACGTCTATTGTGTTTTCGCCAACGCCTTCACACAATTTCTTACGACCACCACCTGAACCGCCACCTTCAACCACTGGGGTTGGAAAATCAAAGTTTTCGCCAAATGCTTCGGCAACGATTTCCGCGTAGGGCTTCACAGTGGACGAGCCAGCTGAATGCACATTATCGCGCGCAAAAACGCCCGAGGTAGATACGGCAACTGTGGCAAGTGCAGATACGCTTAATTTTAAGAAAGTCATAACGTCTCCTAATTTCTATGATGTTACTTGCCGACAGATAGGCGTCTTTGATGACAGCAATATGTACTTTTTGTAACAAGCTTATGACAAAGCAATTTGTCACTTAAATTTTATCCAATTTTTTGTAAAATAGAAAAAGTCTTTGTATTATATCATCTTTTTAACGCTATTTCGTTCGCCAAAATCTTTGCGCCGTGCGGTTTGTGATAAAAATCAAACGTGTTTCGAACAAAAACGCAATTCCATAATCAATTTGTTACAAACTCTGGGCATAAGTTGGGCTCCGTGTCATAAGCTTTTAACATTTAAACTAGGGTCAAAGGGCTGATGGAATCATCACTTTCACAATCTGTCATCACGGGCATCCCACTACCCATCGTTTTGGTGGCGAGCAGCTCACGCGTGACTGCGATGAACCCGCAGGCTATCCAACTCTTTGGGGATGAATGTTTGGGGCGTCATTTCATTTTGTCGTTTCGCCAACCCCAGTTTTCCCAAGCGCTCGCCACGCTTTTCCAAACGCAAACGCCGCAAGAATGTCGCTATGTGCTGTCAGACCATAATGGCGACGTTACCTTTGTGGTCAACTTTTTTCCGCTTGAGGATCAGGGTGTGATTGGTGCGGTCGTGTCCTTTAAAGATGTAACCGAGAATGAGAAACTAAACCAAATGCGGCGTGATTTTGTGGCCAATGTCAGTCATGAGCTACGTTCACCCCTGACAGCAGTGATGGGCTTTATTGAAACCCTGCGCGGCACCGCGGCGAAAGAGGAAAAGGTCCGCGACCGCTTTTTGGGCATCATGCAGCGCGAAGCCGAGCGTATGAACCGTTTGGTACAAGATCTTTTGTCCTTAAGCCGGGTCGAGGCAACCGAGCGTGTGCGCCCAAGCACTACCGTTGATGTGCACACCATCATCGCAAGCGTGGTGAGCGCCTTAGGCCCGATCGCGAACCAAATGAAGATCAAGGTCATCCAATCAGGTCTGTCAATCCCTGCGCAATTGCCCGCTGATCCAGACCAATTAAGCCAAATTTTCACAAATCTAATCGAAAATTCGATCAAATACGGCAAAGAGGGCGGGCAGGTACAGGTCGCCATCACCGCGATTGAGCGAGACCCCCAGTTGCGTCAAGCCGCCTTGCGAATTGATGTGAACGATGACGCAGGCGGTATAGACCCGGTTTATCTACCGCGCTTAACTGAACGCTTTTTCCGAATTGATGAACACCGTTCGCGCGAAAACGGGGGCACGGGCTTGGGGCTGGCCATCGTGAAACATATCGTCAAACGCCATCGCGGCCGTCTGTTGATTGAGAGCGAACTCGGTAAAGGCAGCACTTTTAGTGTTATATTGCCAAAAAACTAGCACTTCGTGTCGGATGACGCTAGACAATAGCACCTCCTGCCCTACCATGGGCTTATGAAGTATAAGCCCCCCCGTAGCGCCGTTCGCGCCCTTATTTTACATGAGGACCGCGTACTTTTAGTCAATGCTTTTGCGGGTCAGAAATCAAATCTTTGGTGCGCGCCTGGGGGTGGAGTGATTGCGGGTCACTCATTGCCACAAAATCTCATGCGCGAAGTGTTTGAGGAAACGGGCCTGACCATCGAAGTGGGCGCACCCGCTTTGATCAACGAATTTCATGACCCCAGCAGCGGTTTTCACCAAGTCGAAGTATTCTTTCGCTGCCATATTGTCGAGGGCAAGATAGACCCCAGCTGGCAGGACCCCGAACATGTCGTGACTAGGCGGCGCTTTTTCACGCGTGATGAGCTGGCCTATATTCGCGTCAAACCCTTAGGGCTGGCCCAAGCCGCCTGGGGTCAAGATTGCCAGTATGACCCGCTCGAAGAAATTGTCTTTTAATATATTTGCGCGTCTTTGATCAGCACCCAGTGGCGATGTGACAAAGACCTTAAGGATTGGGCTTTTTGACAATCAGTACCAGTTGATCGGCTTTGGCTTTGCCGATGAACGGGCCACTTATTTGGGGCTGATGCTTTTGGACCAAGATCGGCGTGACCAAGGGCTTCTTATGGGGTGCAACAAAACCAAGCCAACTCCCGCTTTAATCGGTAATTGAGGCGCAAACCACCAATGGAACGGAGCCACGCTCAATAGGCTATTCATGATGCAAATGAATTTCCTTGGCGGTGGTCCGCTTTTAAAACAACATATTACCATAGGATAGCTCGATGATAGACTACGCCTCTCGGGGCACTAAGTAGGCATTTATAAAGTCTGTTTCCACAACAAGCACCAAACACTTATCAAAAAAAACTAAGCAAACGTATAATCCATCGCACTCTCCACAACATCCAGAAAGGTCCAACCTTTGTCGAGAATGCGCTGCAATCATATGCACAAGTGACGTCACTTGTGAGTTAAAAAAGGGCGCAGCCTAAGCTGCGCCCTTTCATTTCAGACCATGAGGTCGGACGATTACATCATACCGCCCATACCGCCCATACCGCCCATGCCGCCCATGTCGCCGCCGCCGCCGCCTGATTTTGGCTCTGGCTTGTCAGCGATCATCGCTTCGGTTGTAATCAGTAATGAGGCAACTGATGCCGCATACTCGAGCGCTGTACGCACAACTTTAGCAGGATCGATCACGCCGAATTTGAACATGTCGCCATATTCTTCAGTTTGCGCGTTAAAACCAAAGTTTTTGTCTTTGCTCTCACGCACTTTGCCAGCGACAACCGAACCGTCAACACCAGCATTTTGTGCAACTTGACGCAAAGGTGCTTCCAAAGCGCGGCGCACGATAGCTATGCCCGCAGTTTGATCAGCATTCGCACCAGTAAGACCATCCAAAGTTTTACCCGCTTGAACCAAAGCCACACCACCGCCAACAACAATACCTTCTTGTACAGCAGCACGAGTTGCATTCAGCGCGTCGTCGACGCGATCTTTACGTTCTTTCACTTCAACTTCGGTCATACCACCGACGCGGATAACAGCAACACCGCCAGCCAGTTTGGCCACACGCTCTTGCAACTTTTCGCGGTCGTAATCTGAGGTTGTGTCTTCAATTTGCGCACGGATTTGTGCAACACGGCCAGCAATTTCAGCCTTGTCGCCAGCGCCATCAATTACAGTTGTAGTATCTTTGGTGATTGTCACTTTTTTCGCGCGGCCCAACATATCGATGGTCACGTTTTCAAGCTTCATGCCCAAATCGTCAGAGATCACCTGACCACCGGTCAAGATAGCAATGTCTTGCAACATTGCTTTGCGGCGATCGCCAAAACCGGGTGCTTTGACCGCAGCAATTTTCAAGCCACCGCGCAATTTGTTCACAACCAAAGTTGCCAAAGCTTCGCCTTCAACATCTTCCGAGATGATGATTAAAGGCTTTTGGCTTTGAATAACTGATTCCAACAAAGGAACCATTGGCTGCAACGATGAGAGTTTTTTCTCATGCAACAAAATGTAGCAATCTTCTAGGTCAGCAACCATTTTGTCAGGATTCGTGACGAAATATGGCGACAAGAAACCACGGTCGAACTGCATGCCTTCAACAACTTCCGTCGATGTTTCCAGACCTTTGTTTTCTTCAACAGTGATCACGCCTTCGTTGCCGACTTTTTGCATCGCATCAGCGATTTGACGACCAATTTCAGCTTCACCATTAGCAGAGATCGTGCCTACTTGCGCAACTTCAGCCGAGTCAGAAACAGGACGCGCAGCCGCTTTGATCGCAGCAACGACTTTTGCCGTTGCCAAATCGATACCGCGCTTTAGGTCCATTGGGTTCATACCCGCAGCAACGGCTTTCACGCCTTCTTTGATGATGGCTTGTGCCAACACAGTTGCGGTCGTGGTGCCGTCGCCTGCTTCGTCATTTGTGCGCGAAGCGACTTCTTTAACCATCTGTGCGCCCATGTTTTCAAAGCGATCTGAAAGTTCGATTTCTTTGGCAACGGTAACACCGTCTTTGGTGATACGAGGTGCGCCGAATGATTTTTCAATAACAACATTGCGGCCTTTTGGGCCCAAAGTTATTTTTACAGCATCCGCAAGGATGTTTACGCCGCGCAACATACGGTCACGGGCGTCGGTGTCAAATCTGACTTCCTTAGCAGCCATTTGCTTGCTCCAGTTTATTTAAAATTACGGTTAAGAAAGATGCCCCTTCATAAAGAGAGGGCCTGCGCTTTTAGGAAATGATTCCCAAAATGTCGCTTTCTTTCATGATAAGAAGTTCTTTACCTTCAAGTGTGACTTCGGTGCCTGACCATTTGCCAAACAACACGCGATCACCAGCTTTTACGCCCATCGGGATCAATTCACCCGAATCTTTGCGTGCGCCAGCGCCACAGGCGATGACTTCGCCCTCAGCAGGTTTTTCTTTTGCGGTGTCCGGGATGATTAGACCACCTTTGGTCTTTTCTTCGCCTTCAATGCGGCGGACCAATACGCGGTCTTGCAGCGGTGTAAATGCCATCTGAAAACGCTCCTTAGGTTTCAGGTTAAATCCTATTAGCACTCACCTAGCATGAGTGCTAACAATGAGTATCTAGTCATACCCCTGCCCCATGTCAACAACCCCAAGTATAAAATTTTACAACCGGAACGGGGCGCAGCATACAGCATTTTATAGTCGCTCAGGCGTGACAATGACAGTGTCATGACCTATAAGGCAGCCAGTAGTAATCGACGGATAGACCATGATTAAGATTTTCGGACATAAGGCCCCAGACACAGACAGCACAGGCTCTCCAATAATTTGGGCTTGGTATTTAAACGAGATCAAAAAAACACCAGCGCAGGCTATTTTGTTGGGCAGCCCAAACATGGAAGCTGACTTCGTATTGCGACATTGGGGTCTTGAGAAGCCTGCCATCATTCAAGAGATTTCACCTAATGAACCCATAATCATTGTCGACACGAACAACCCTGCTGAATTGCCTACCTCGGTGAATGATGCGACGATTTTGGCCATCATTGACCACCATCTGTTGGTCGGGGGCCTTAAATCCAAAAACCCGATCGAAGTGACGATGCGCCCCTTGGCGTGCACAGCCACGATAATGCATGATCTGATAGGTGTAGATCTTGCGCTTGCCCCACCCGCAATTAAAGGCATGATGTTGTCTTGCATTTTGTCGGACACGCTACTGTTTCGTTCGCCGACCACAACCAACCATGATCGCGCCGTGGCCGAAGCTTTGGCAGCAGAGCTTGGAGTGAACATGACGGATCTGGCCGTTAAAATGTTTGCGGCCAAATCCGACATTTCGGCCTTTAGCGATGCCGCCCTTTTGCGGATGGATTCCAAAGAATATCAAGTTGCTGACAAAAAACTACGCATTTCGGTGTTAGAGACTACCTCTCCCAATATTGTGCTTGAGCGTAAACTCTCACTGATGCAGGCCATGCCTTTGGTTGCAGCCGAAGATGGCGCAGATCAGGTCTTGCTGTTCGTAGTAGATATTTTGCGCGAAGAAGCAACTCTATTGGTGCCAAATGCTCTGGTGGCTGAATTGGCGCGGGCCTCATTTGGGGCGTTGGTAACGGGTGACACCGTCACGCTGCCAGGCATCATGTCACGCAAAAAGCAGATCATCCCTGCGCTTAAATTATAACGCCGAAATGTCCCAAATAATTCAACATTTGTCTAATATCTCAGCGCAATATGACGCGGTTTTTTGCGACCTTTGGGGATGCTTGCACAATGGACATACCCCCTTTCCAGCGGCAGTTAAAGCGTTGCAGACCTATCGACGGGCGGGCGGCACCGTGATTTTGGTGACAAATTCACCCCGCCCCAGTGCCAGCGTCAAAGCCCAGCTTGATGGAATGCACGTTCCCCAAGATTGCTATGATGCAATCGCAAGCTCGGGCGATGCCGCGCAATTTGGATTTTATGGGGGAGCTGCGGGCCAAAAGGTCTATCACATAGGACCACCCCACGATGTGGGGTTTTTTACCAGCGTCAGCGCTGAGTTAAATGTTTTTATGGCACAAAACCCAACCATTGAGCGCGTAGATTTTGACGCCGCCCAAGGCATCATTTGCACTGGGCCCTTTAATGATGCCGTCGACACGCCCGAAGATTACCGCGACCAATTCGCAAAAGCGATTTCCCGCAATATGCCGATGCTATGCGCCAATCCTGATATTATCGTTGATCGAGGCGATCAGCGTATCTATTGCGCGGGGGCCTTGGCCGCGCTTTATTCTCAGATGGGCGGGCTATCCCTTTATTATGGCAAACCCCATGCGCCAATTTACGATCTGGCACGACGCCGATTATCCCAACTTCAGCCCGACCTAAAATCGCCGCGCGCGCTCGCCATCGGCGACGGAATCGACACCGATATTTTAGGGGCAATGGATCAGGGTATTGATAGCCTTTTCATCACCTCTGGGATAGCAGCAGGAAATTTTGGCGCCAATACTCAAAATCCTGAGGCCGCTCTTCTTGCCCCGTGGCTTGCCGCCCAAGATCGCACAACAACTTTTTCGATTGGCTTTTTACGTTAGACTGGCCCAAGGGGGACGGCACTTGAAATATAGACTGCGCTAGGCGATACCAAACACCAAGATATATACTGCCCGCGTTACTCGGGCCAAAGGCCAATTGGAATATGCAGATTTACCGCCAATTATTAGGCCTTGCGGCCAAGGACAAAGGGGCGTCTTGCGCCTTAGGTAATTTTGACGGTGTGCATTTAGGCCATCAATCGGTACTAGATGTCGCACGCTTACATGGGCCCTTAGGCATCATCACATTTGAACCTCACCCAAGAGCCTTCTTCAACCCCACTAATACGGCTCCATTTCGCTTGATGAATGCCAAAGCTCGGACGCATGAAATGGCGCGGCTGGGTGTTAAAAATCTTTATGAGCTGCCCTTCAACACAGAAATGGCGGCCCTGTCACCGCGCGACTTTGCCAAACTGATTTTGCAAGAGGGCCTGGGCGTGTCACATGTGGTTGTGGGGGCGGACTTTTGTTTTGGTGCCAGGCGCTCTGGGCGGGCCAAAGATTTGGTTTCGCTGGGTAAAGAATTTGGTTTTGGCGTCACGGTTTCTCAGCTTTTGCACACCTCTGGGGCCGAAATTTCCTCGACCGCTATTCGCCAAGCGTTAAAAGAGGGCGATCCCCAACTCGCACAACAAATGCTGGGTCACCCTCACCGAATTGAAGGGCCTGTCATTCATGGCGAAAAACGGGGCCGCGACTTGGGCTATCCCACAGCCAATATGGCAGTAAGCGACCTTCACCTGCCAAAGCTCGGCGTTTATGCGGTGTTGGTTGACGTGTTGACCGGCCCCTTCAAGGGCAGCTACAAAGCTGCCTCCAGCCTTGGCGTGCGGCCGATGTTTGGCAAAAACCAACCTAATTTGGAAAGTTTCCTTTTCGATTTTTCGGGCGATCTTTACGGCGCAGAGCTATCGGTGGCATTTGTCGCCTATTTGCGCCCCGAACTAAAGTTTGACGGGCTGCAAGAATTGCGTGATCAAATGGCCAAAGACTGCGCACAAGCGCGCACAATATTGGAGCCCCTATGACCGAAACCATGCGCCCGAAATTTTGGGAAACCCTTCCTCTTGAAGCATTGACCCATAACGAATGGGAGGCACTTTGTGATGGCTGCGGCAAATGCTGCCTGAATAAACTTGAGTTTGAAGATACTGGCGAAGTGGCCTTTACACGTTTGGCGTGCCAGCTTTTAGATGGGGAAACCTGCCGTTGCAAAAACTATGAAAATCGACGTGATTTTGTTCCAGACTGTGTGCAAGTCACGCCAGAGCGGTTGCCTAACATTGTCTACTGGCTGCCACGCACATGTGCTTATCGGCGCCTTCACGAGGGCAAACCACTTTTAGACTGGCACCCGCTTATTTCAGGCACAACACAATCAGTACATGATGCACGCATTTCGGTGCAGGGCTGGACGCTGCCTGAAACATCGGTCCCGACTGAGGATTGGGAAGATTACCTAATAGAGGAGACGCCCTAATGTTTTTCGCATCAGACAATACCGCACCAGTCGCACCCGAAGTTTGGGCCGCGATGGCCGCGGTGAATGAGGTGCAAACCAAATCTTACGGCGCTGATCCGATGATGGGGGCGCTTACACTCCAGATGCGCCACTTGTTCGAAGCACCCACAGCTACCACATATTTGGTCCCTACAGGCACCGCAGCAAATGCACTGAGTTTGGCCTTGCAAACTCCGCCTTGGGGATCAATTTTTTGCCACCCGCAGTCCCATATAGAAAAAGACGAATGCGGTGCACCAGAGTTTTTCACCAATGGCGCAAAGCTGGTCTTGGTTGACGGACCGCATGGAAAAATGACGCCGCAATCCCTCCGCCGCACCATTGAGGCTAGTGGACTTGGCGGCGTTCACAGCGTGCAGAGAGGCCTTGTCTCATTGACCAATGTAACCGAATCGGGCACGGTCTATCAACTAGATGAGGTCAAAGCCTTAACCCGCGTGGCAAAAGAATTTGGGCTGCCCTGCCATATGGACGGCGCACGCTTTGCTAATGCTTTGGTGGCCACAAATGCTAAAGCCGCAGATATGACATGGCGCGCGGGCATTGATATTTTGTCTTTTGGCGGCACCAAGAATGGCCTTATGGGCGTCGAAGCGGTGGTCTTGTTTCACCCCCATCAGGCGTGGGAGTTCGAACTGCGGCGCAAACGCGCAGGGCATTTAATGTCGAAACACCGTTTTATGTCTGCCCAAATGCAAGCCTATCTGCAAGACGATCTTTGGCTAAATCTTGCCAAACGCGCCAATGACAGCGCTGCAGACTTGGTACAGGCCATGGGTAAACTGCCCTATGTTACCTTCGATCACCCCACCGATGCCAACATCATTTTTGCCCGTTGGCCTCGTAAATTCCACCAAATTCTACACGATGCGGGGGCCTATTATTATTTAAATGACGGCGAAACCCTAATGGGTGGGGGCGACGCTATTTTGGGGGCGCGGCTTGTGTGCTCGTGGGCGACGGCAAAGGCGGATATTGATCATTTCGGGCGCATCCTTGCGGGTCATTGAGTTCCTGCTTTGAAGATGTCCACAAAAGATTACAAATCTTAGATAATTGGCTGCTGATTGGTTTTCAAAAGCACCTCACAGTGCTAGGGATATTCCAAGTTTGAAGAATCCTTTTTGCTCTAGGCAAGGAACTGATATGTCTGTAATGGCCGAACCCAAACTGATCTCTGGAACTGCTAATCTTGATCTTGCCAAATCGATCGCCAGACGTATGTCGATGCATCGTGGCATGTCTGTGAGTTTGGTTGACACGAGGGTCGAACGTTTCAACGATCAGGAAATTTTTGTCGAGGTGTATGAGAATGTGCGTGGCGAAGATATGTATATCATTCAGCCCACATCCAACCCCGCTAATGATAATTTGATGGAGCTGTTGATCATCGCAGATGCGCTGCGCCGTTCCTCAGCGGCGCGCATCACAGCCGTCATCCCATATTTCGGCTATGCGCGCCAAGATCGCCGCGCCAAGGCCCGCACACCAATTTCTGCGAAGCTTGTGGCCAATTTGCTGACCGAAGCTGGCATTGACCGCGTTTTGACGCTAGACCTTCACGCCGCGCAAATTCAGGGCTTTTTTGATGTGCCTGTTGATAACCTTTACTCCGCGCCGATCTTTGCCTTGGATATTGAGCATAACTTCAAAGGCAATATGGATAATTTGATGGTGGTTTCGCCCGACGTAGGCGGCGTATCACGCGCCCGCGAGATTGCCAAACGCATCAAGGCGCCGATGGCCATTGTCGATAAACGCCGCGAAAAAGCGGGTGAGATTGCCGAAATGACAGTTATTGGTGATGTTGCTGGCAAGAAATGTATCATCGTTGACGACATTTGTGACACAGCTGGGACCCTTTGTAAGGCTGCCGAAGTGTTGATTGAGAATGGCGCAGTTGAAGTGCACAGCTATATCACCCATGGCGTGCTGTCTGGCCCGGCAGTTGAACGTATTTCTAAGTCAGTGATGAAAAATCTTGTGATTACAGACTCGATCCGTCCCACGGCTGAAACATTGGCCTGCCCTAATATTCGTATCGTGCCGACAGCGCCGATTTTTGCACAGGCAATTTTGAACATCTGGAGCGGCACGTCTGTGTCGTCATTGTTTGAAACTGACACGTTGGTGCCAATTTACGAAGGCATGTATCAACAAAAATAATGCGTATCACATCAAAAAGCCCCAAAATTCAGATGAGTTTTGGGGCTTTTTAAATTCAAGCTTTAGTTTAGTGACCAGCGGCCACACGCAAGGCCACAAAATCCTCAACAGTTTTATCAGCCGCATCACGGCTTTGAGGCAAAGCAGCTTCGGCCGCATTGCGGGCCTCAGTGATCATTTCACCAACCATTGCAGCTGTCAGTTCTGCCAAAGGCACAGCTTCTTCAGCCAATACCGAAACGCTGCTTGCGCTAATTTCAGCAAAGCCGCCTGTCACTGCAAAAGCCTCGCTTCCATCTGACGAGAGAACGCGCAAAATACCTGGGCGCAGAGTGGTGATGGTCGGAGCATGCCCCTCCATCGCTGTCATATCGCCATCGGCACCTGGGATCTGCACCTCGACCGCCTGAACTGACGCCAAGCGACGCTCAGGGCTGACGAGGTCGAATTGTACAGCTCCTGCCATGTCGCCCCCTAAGCCGCTGCTGCAGCAAGACGCTGAGCTTTGGCAATCACGTCATCAATGTCCCCAACCATATAGAAGGCCGCTTCTGGCAAGTGGTCATATTCACCTGCAACCACGGCTTTGAAGGAAGATATGGTTTTTTCCAAAGGAACCTGAACGCCATCAGAGCCTGTAAATACTTTTGCCACATCAAACGGTTGCGACAAGAAACGCTCAAGCTTACGGGCGCGGGCAACGGCCAGCTTGTCTTCTTCGCTCAACTCATCCATGCCCAAGATTGCAATGATATCCTGCAAGGATTTATAGCGCTGAAGAACGCGCTGAACACTAGTTGCCACGTTGTAATGCTCTTCGCCGATGATCAAAGGATCAAGCAAGCGCGAGGTTGAGCCCAAAGGATCAACAGCAGGATAAATCCCTTTTTCCGAGATAGCACGGTCCAGAACTGTGGTCGCGTCCAAGTGGGCAAATGAGGTGGCTGGCGCAGGGTCAGTCAAGTCATCGGCTGGAACATAAACGGCTTGCACAGAAGTAATCGAACCATTTTTTGTCGAAGAAATACGTTCTTGCATTGCTCCCATGTCAGTTGCCAATGTTGGCTGATAACCCACCGCCGAAGGAATGCGGCCCAACAGCGCTGAAACTTCGGAACCCGCTTGGGTAAAGCGGAATATGTTGTCAACAAAGAACAATACGTCAGAGCCTGTATCGTCACGGAACTGCTCGGCCAAGGTCAAGCCCGACAAGGCTACACGCATACGCGCACCTGGAGGCTCGTTCATTTGGCCATAAACCAGGGCGATCTTCGATTTGGTCAAGTCTTCTAGGTTAATAACACCTGATTCAATCATTTCGTGGTAAAGGTCGTTACCTTCGCGTGTGCGTTCGCCCACGCCAGCAAAAACCGACACGCCAGAGTGCACTTTAGCAATGTTGTTGATCAATTCCATGATCAAAACCGTTTTACCAACGCCCGCACCACCGAACAAAATGCAAGCGTA
>FLOH01000417.1_pt1 | contig 96204 bp, 69 predicted proteins | sample 756751 | NCBI WGS metagenome assembly FLOH01 (sample SAMEA4026879, study PRJEB14308) | marine metagenome | biome: coastal water; material: water | depth 74 m
GATGCCCAACTGGATAATCTGGCTCATCATTCCACTGATATTATACTCATTGAAACCATGAATTCTGCCCGGGAGGCCAAAGGTTTAACGGAACTGGCCCTGCGTTATGAAAAACCGGTCTGGGTTTCTTTTGCCCTCAATGGTGAAGGCAATATCTACAATGGTGATGATATCGTCGCGACAGCCAGGTTTCTGGAAAAAAAGGGTGTTTCAGCCATCGGGGTGAACTGCTCAAACCTGGAAGTTTCAACGATGGCACTTCGCGAATTACGCGAGGCCGTCTCTATACCTCTCCTGGCTTATCCCAATGTTGAATTGGAACAACCAGAGGGTAAAAGAAAAAAGAAAAAGAAAAAAGTAACACCTGCAGCCTTTGTCTCCTGGTCTGAGGAGGTGAAAGAATTGGGTGTAGAATTTATTGGAGCCTGTTGCGGTTCCGACCATACTCACATCAAAGCATTGGCTGATAAAAACGTTTCCTGACCCATCCCGTTGTTTAGCCAACAAAACTTCACCAAAAAATTAATTAAATGGTTCCTCGCTGAGAGGGCACATATACCGGTTCCTGGTCGGGGTGATACAAATCCTTATGCTATCTGGGTGGCAGAAGTCATGCTTCAACAAACCCAGGTGACTACCGTTTGGTCTTATTACAAAAAATGGATGAATAACTATCCAACAGTTTCAAAGTTAGCTGCGGCGGAGCAAGATCAGGTTTTAAAAAGCTGGGAAGGTCTTGGATACTATTCTCGCGCTAGAAATCTACATCGCGGAGCAAAATTTGTCATGGATGAATTCGACGGGAGACTGCCGACCAGCGTAGCAGACCTCCTCAAGGTTCCAGGCATAGGACCATACACAGCCGGGGCTATTTCAAGCATGGCTTTTGGAGAGCCTGTTCCCCTTATTGATGGAAATGTGCTCCGGGTGTATTCACGTCTTACTCAATTGAAATCAAACATTGCTCAGGCTAAAACCAGATCGGAAATTTCCACAAAGCTTGCGAAACTTATTCCACCTGATAATCCGGGGGCTTTCAATCAGAGCCTGATGGACCTGGGGCGCGTCATCTGTACACCCCGCCAACCAGATTGCTCACATTGCCCCCTGAATCAAATCTGCCGGGCCTGTCAAGCTGGTGACATGGAAAGCTATCCCATAAGGCCGCAGCGGAAAAGACTGCCACATTATCATATTGTCATTGGATTGATCCACCGCGATAACAAGCTGCTTATACAGAGACGGCCGGAAAATGGATTGTTGGGTGGTCTCTGGGAGTTTCCGGGCGGTAAAATAGAAGCAGGGGAAAAGCCAGAAAATGCGCTTCTCAGGGAGATCAAAGAAGAGACAGGTCTTGATGTGAGCTTGGGGGTAGAGATTGGCACCATTCAGCATGCCTATACCCACTTTAAGATCACGATGACAGCCTGGAACTGCCATTGGATAGAGGGAGAAGCTCAAACCCACGCTGCCTCGAAAAATCGCTGGATTGTTAGGGGTGAGCTTGAACACTTCGCCTTTCCAAAAGCAAATCTAAAGGTGCTGAAGTTACTATCAAAGGCTGATTGAGTAACTAAAAGAGGGGTTAATCTCCTAAAGAACATCTTATCTAGCCTCAAATGTCGACACCTGAAATGAAGTCTTTTTTCCTGAATATCCTAGTCTGTTTCAGTTTGGATTATCCAAAGAGGTTCAACACATTATAACCATAGACCCAGAGAGGGTGGAATGAGTCTTTTGCCTTAGCTTTTATTTGCGCGAGATAATCAGTTCACATCACTATTGAGCCGCTAAAAAAACAGTAATCAAGTTGGGTCACACATCGTGAACCACAGATCCCATTGAGTGAAAGGATGACATTTATGGTCAAATCAATAACACTTCTTCTAACGCTAACCAGTCTGATGATGGCTCAATTTCAGGAACTTCAACCCTCGGTGGCAGCTACAGACGATCCTTTAGCCATTCGCTATAATCCAGCGGGACTTGGGTATAACAATCATACTGAGAACTTGTTGATGACTCACTTTGATGGATCTAAGTTTACCAAAGATTTTGCCTATTTGAGTCAGTCCAAAACAACAGGCTTTGGCTATCAGTGGGATGTGCTTTCCGCCACCAACATCTGGAGTTTCAGCCAGGGAATTAAGCTCTCCAGGTCACATAGCTTTGGTTTCACCTATAGTTTTGACGACTCTCATTGGTTGGATGGAAGATATAATCTGGGGTGGATGCATCGTCCTTTTCCCATGTTGGCCCTGGGAGCTCACATTCAAAATGTTTGGTCTGGCGCGAATGACGCCATGACACTTAATTCTGGAGTCGCTCTTCAAAATAGAACGGGTCGTTTGGGTGGTGGTATTGACATGAGTATCACGGAGGGCAATTCAGACCTGGGTGGATTTATCACTGGGTTTATCGAGCCAGTCAAAGGGGTGAGGTTAAATGTTTTCAGTGACCTAGGTAGCGAAAATTATGGAGTTTCACTGAGCATTTCTATGCCTGATATGGGAATTGAAAGCCATGGAAACTCCAGCAGTTTTTCTGCACAAACTCTGGTCCTGAGGATCACTGAAAATCCCTATAGGTCTGTTTTTGGGGACAAATCGTTTCAAAAAGAAACCAAGACTTATCTACGGATGAAGCTGGAGGGACTCTTCATCGAAGAACCAGCAATGAAGAAACCCAATTTCCCCATTAATTTTGATCTAAATATCCCCTTTCTAGGGGGCACAATTGTTTATGGAAAACAATTGAAAAAATTTATCGATGAAATGGAAGAATACACTGAAGATCCAGATGTTGATGGTCTGATCATTGATTTGGGAAATGTGAGTGGCGGATTCAGCAAGCTGTCTGAAATGCGACAAGCTTTCCAGCGCTTTCATGATGCAGGAAAAAAGATCATCGTTTATAGCAAATTCGGTCTAGGCAATAGAGACACCTATTTGTTAGCCATGGCCGACGAAATCTATGTGCACGAAATGACTGGCGTGGATCTCAGGGGTCTGGCAATGGAAATCACTTTTTTCCGTAGTCTCCTCGATACGCTCTCCATCGTCCCCGAAGTATGGCGTGTAAGCCCTTATAAGACGGCATCTGACCCCTATTTGAATGACAAAATGTCTGATGCCATGCGGGAAAATTATTCACAGCTCCTTGAAGGTATTTACGGCGAATTTATATCTGGTATTGCTGAAGGAAAAGATTGGGAAATAGAGAAGACCCGTGATGTTGTAGATGGGGGTCCCTATTTGCTTACAGCACAAGCCCAGGAAGCTGGTCTTATCACTGGAACCATGTATCCCGACGAGTTCAACGAATATGTTGATGATCTGAATGATGGGAAGATTAATATCGTTCAGATCAAGAAAAAAACAGTGGTTCCTGATTATCAGTATGCCTGGCGTGATGATAAAGTAAGCGATAGGATAGCCGTGATTTATGCTGTGGGTAGTATTCTCCCAGGTAAGAGTCAGAGATCGCCGTCCGGGTCATCCACCATGGGTGATGAAACCATAGCCAAGGCAATTAAGCGGGCCAGGGAAGATAAGAGCATTAAGGCTATTGTTCTGCGTATCGACAGTGGCGGCGGTTCGGCATTGGCATCGGATATCATGTGGCGTGAAGTGCTGAAAACCACAGAAACTGATTCCGCCAACATTAAACCCTTTATCGCGTCAATGTCAGATGTAGCCGCTTCAGGTGGATATTATATAGCATGTCAGGCAGACAGTATCATTGCCTATCCATCAACCATCACCGGATCAATTGGTGTTATCGGAATGCGCCTAAATTTCTCACAACTCATGGAGCGTTTTGGTGTTAGTGTTGAGGGTATCAAAATGGGTAAAAACTCAGATTTTGCCAGTGGTAGCCGCCTTGCCAGTGAAGAGGAAAACGCAGCCATTTTAGGCTCGATTAATGATACCTATCTAAAGTTTAAGGAGCGTGTTGTCAAGGGTCGTGAGAATCTGAACGATGTAGATGCGCTTGATAGTCTGGCTTTAGGGCGTGTTTGGACCGGGCTGGACGCTAAGAAAAGTGGGCTCATCGATGAGGTGGGAGGCTATTATGATGCTATCGAGCTCGCCAAAAAAGCTGCGGGTATCAAAGGTGATGTGGAAATCGTGGAATTGCCGACCCTGGAAAAAAGGACAGATTTTAAAAATCTCATGAACCGGGGTGCCAGGGTTGATCTTATCTCAAATCAAGTGCTGGAGTCGATTGGAGTGAATGATTTAATACCCCTTATTGAGGGTGGTCAAATTCAAATGATTCATCCTGTTAAAATTGAGATCAAGTAATTAAAAGGATCCTGATATCGCACAAAACCTCATCGAGAAAATTGCCCAAAGCTACGCTTTTGGACTAAAACAGGGGACGCGGGTGAGAAGTGGTGATTTTTTGTCTATTTCACCAGCGCATGTACTGACTCATGACAATACAGCTGCGGTCATGAGCAAATTCATTTCAATAGGTGCTGGCAAAATGACCAATTCTCGGCAGGCTGTTTTTGCTCTTGATCACAATGTTCAGGATACCAGCAAAGCCAATCTTACGACATATGCCGACATTGAAGCCTTCGCCGGGGAAATGGGTGTGGATTTTTATCCTGCTGGTCGTGGAATTGGTCACCAGATCATGTGTGAAGAGGGGTATGTCTGGCCAGGCAGCATGGTGGTGGCATCAGATAGCCATGCCAATATGTATGGTGGCTTGGGGGCTTTGGGTACACCCATTGTCCGTACAGATGCTGCGGCAATTTGGGCTAGCGGTCGAACATGGTGGCAAATTCCCCCAGTAGCCAGAGTTGAACTCAATGGCCAGCTTCGGCCGGGAGTCTCGGGTAAAGATGTGATCATCACCCTGGCGGGTTTTTTCAACAGGGATGAAGTTCTCAATCATGCAGTGGAGTTTTCTGGTGATGGCCTGAGTTCACTCACCATCGATGAGCGTCTGACCATTGCCAACATGACAACGGAGTGGGGTGCTCTGGCAGGTGTTTTTCCCATAGATCTGGTGACTTTCGACTGGCTGGAAGCACAGGCTCTCCACATGGAACAGCGGGGATTGGCGGGAGTGGCGTCTGATGTTGACGGGTTTGAGGGCGATCATCCCAGGATGAATTATGGACGAATCTCCCTGCTCAAACAAAATGCGCCATACGCGGATCCCGACGCATTTTATGCCAAAGAGCTGAGTCTGGATCTATCAACTATTGAGCCCTATATCTCTGGACCCGACACGGTTAAAAAGATTCTCCCTGCAAAATTAGTGGAGCAAAAGAAGATCAAAATTCATAAAGCCTATCTGCTTTCCTGTGTGAATAGTCGTGTGGAGGATTTGGCCGAAGCCGCCAGGGTCATCAGAGGGAAAAAAATCGCCGACCATGTGGAATTTTATCTGGCCGCTTCCTCAAGCGAAGTTCAGGCTGAGAGTGAAGGTAAGGGGGACTGGCAGGTCCTGGTAAATGCTGGTGCAAAGCCGTTGCCGCCTGGCTGTGGTCCCTGTATTGGACTGGGGACTGGTTTGCTGGGTGTGAGTGAAGTAGGTATTTCAGCTACTAATAGAAATTTTAAGGGACGCATGGGTGACAGAAGTGCTAAAACCTATCTGGGCTCTCCATCGGTTGTCGCTGCTTCGGCAGTTGCAGGTTATATCGCATCACCCTTTGATTATACCGCGGCCAACCCTCAAGGTGCTATGCGTGTTAATTCAGAAGTCGTGGCAGAGACTGGACCAGTTGATCTTCTTGATGGTTTCCCGGTTGAGGTTAAAGGTAATGTTGTTTTCTGTCCCCAGGATAACTTGAATACAGATGGAATCTTTCCCGGGAAGTACACCTATATTAGCGAATTCACTCCTGAACAACAAGCTGGGGTGGTCATGGCAAACTATGATCCAGAATTTGTTCAGAAGGTAAAGGCAGGTGACCTTCTGGTAGGCGGTTTCAATTTTGGTACGGGTAGCTCTAGAGAACAAGCCGCCACTGCCCTAAAATATCGAGGGATTTCCATGGTTATTGCTGGTTCATTCAGTCAAACCTATCAGCGCAATGCCATCAACAACGGATTTCTTGCTCTTGAAGTTCCTGAGCTGGTTCGGGATCTAATCAAAGCTTATGGTCAGGATGCTCTGACCGTCATAACTGGCCATAAGGCCACTCTCAATTTTGAAAATTCCTTCCTGAGCTTTAATGGGCGCACGTATCCCTTGAGTCCAGTGGGGAAAGCCGTCCAGGAATTGGTGTTGGCTGATGGACTTGAAAATTGGGTAAAAGAAAGGCTATAAAATGGGGTTCACTCACTTTCTGGTTCGCACGACACTTCCCAAAGCTATCAAAGCTGATTCCACGGCTTATCGTGGACATGTGGGAATGCTTGAGGGATGGGTCTCTATCATTGGAAATTTTGTATTATTTGTAGTCAAATTGATCTTTGGTTGGTTGGCAAATAGTATTGCCCTCATTGCTGACGCTTTTCACACCTTATCTGACGTTGCCACTTCCGTTGTGGTGATTGTAGGTTTCAAGGTTAGTCAAAAGCCTGCAGACAAAGAACATCCCTTTGGGCATGGGCGCGCTGAAACCATTGCCACACTGACTATTGCCATTCTCATGGCTGTTGTAGCCTTAGAATTTTTCAAAAGTGCAATCGATCGTCTCTTCTTTTCTGACTCAGATATTGATGTCACCCAGTTGAACTGGCTATTCATTGGAGTAGTGACCTTGACGGCTCTGGGAAAAGCCTGGATGGCCAGGTTTGCTTATCAATTGGGCGATCTTATAAACTCAGATGCTTTGCGTGGGGATGCAGTACATCATAAGAGTGATGTTTACACGACGATTTTGGTGATCGCCGGTCTCATAGGAGCTAAGTATGGCATTCCACATGTAGATGGCATTATGGGACTTGGCGTTGCCCTCATGATTGTTAAGGCAGCCTATGAAATTGCCAGAGAAGCCATCGATGACCTCCTTGGTAAACCGGCTACTACAGAGTTTATCAATGAGATCACAACCCTGGCAACATCAGTTCCTGGTGCTCGACAGGTCCATGATGTGGTAGTTCATAATTATGGTGACCAGAGCTTTATTTCTCTTCATATTGAAATTGATGAAGCAACTTCCCCCTCAATTGCTCATAATATTGCCGATAATGTAGAACACAAATTGGCTCATGATTTAGATGCCCAGGTGGTGACTCATATTGATCCGGTGGCGGTTTCAGGGGGGGTGGTAGGGGATGTTCGCTCCATCATAGAAAAAACCCTTGGCACCTTCGGTGATGATTTCAGTGTTCAGGATTTAAGAATTGTTGGAGAGAACCCGGTTGAATCTATCCTTTTTGAGCTGCCAGTGCCTGCAGATTGTTTTCAACAAGATGAGATAGAAGCTGCACTTAGAACCGCCCTGAGTGAAACCCATGAGCGAGCAGCAGTCATTATTGAGTTTAAAGCTCAGATGACGGAATGATCGTGCCGGGCAGGACATAAGAGCTGCAATGTCTATATATCCATATAAACATATAATGTGGGATTGGAATGGCACATTATTGGACGACTCTCGAATGGCAGTTATGGTTATTAATGAGACCTTGGCCAAGAGGAGTATGCCCACCATAAGCCATGACCACTATCAAAAGATTTTCGGCTTCCCTGTCATTGATTACTATGGGCGCCTTGGTTTTGATTTTGTGGATGAGTCCTTTGAAGTAGTTGGCACTGAGTTTATCGATGGCTATGAAAGACATAAATTTGACGTCAGCCTGCATGTTGGGGTTGAGGATGTTTTACGAAAACTAAGTTCCATAAGCGTGAGTCACTCGATTCTGTCGGCATATAAACAAAACACCCTGGATGAACTGGTGGCTCACTTCGGGCTAACCAATCAATTTTTGAAAATCGTTGGCTTAGATAATCACTATGCACACAGCAAGGTTGAAAATGCCATTCAATGGATGTCAGAACTTGAGCACGATCCCTCTGAGGTCTTGTTTGTTGGCGATACTGGGCACGATTTCGAGGTGGCCGAAGCCATTGGTGTGGATTGTGTGCTCATTCCTGGAGGCCATCAAACACGCGAGGTGTTGGAGAATACGGGAGCTAAGGTACTGAACAACATTGATGAAATTTTAGAGCTAAGATGAAGCAAATGATCGTTACGCTTCCTGGAGACGGTATTGGGCGCGTTGTTTTAGAGGCAACTATCCAGGTACTTGATGCTGCTGGTTTTTCGGCGAATTATATAGAAGCAGACATTGGTTGGGAATTCTGGCGCTCAGAAGGAAATCCTCTTCCTCAACGGACTCTCGATATCATTGCGGAGCACAAAATTGCCCTGTTTGGTGCTATTACCTCCAAACCCAAGGATGAAGCTTTCGCAGAACTGGTCCCGGAACTCCAGGAACAAGGACTGGTTTACTCAAGTCCCATCGTTGGACTCAGACAACATTTTGGTCTGGACATCTGTTTGCGTCCTTGTCGGACCTATAAGGGCAACCCCTTGAATTTTATTCGCCGATCAGCTGATGGTGGGGTGGAGGAGCCTGAGGTTGATGTGGCAATTTTTCGTCAGAATACTGAAGGTCTGTACGGCGGTGTTGAATGGAGTGATCCACCGACACAGGTTCACGAGGCCCTCATGACCCACCCAAAATTCAGGTCTAATTTCGGTGATGTACCTGTTGAAGACATATCGCTCTCCACGAGGATATTTACAAAAAAGGCAACGGAACGCATCCTGAGAGCTGCTTTTGAATACGCCAGAAAGTATGACTACCAATCTGTAACTCTGTGTGAAAAACCCAATGTGATTCGAGAGACTTCTGGCATGATGTATAAAATGGCCCAGGAGATTCAGGGCACCGATTTTCCAGACATTGAATTGTGGAATACCAATATTGATGCACAAATGATGTGGCTGACCAAGAATCCAGAGAATTATGGTGTCATTGTAGCAGGGAATATGTTTGGTGATATTGTATCAGACGGTTTTGCCGGTCTTATTGGTGGCCTGGGCTTTGCAGCCAGTGCCCAGTATAATCCAGACACAGGAGTTGGTGTGTTTGAACCTACCCATGGTTCGGCACCCAAGTATGCGGGGTATCCAGTTTCTATTGTCAATCCTATCGCTATGACAGAATCTGCCTGTATGATGTTGGACTTTATTGATGAGCAAAATATTGCCATCAAAATTCGGAGGGCAGTGGCTGAAGTTATTGACGAGGGACAGGTCCGCACCTATGATATGGCTCGCCTGCCGGGCAATGCCGATGTCATCCATAGAGGTGCAGCTTCAACAGATGAAATGACAGCTGCTATTATTGGGAAACTCATTTAAGGATTATCGAGGTATTGTCTCCCTCCGCCCTCCCGATGGCTGAGCTTGTTCGCCCCGCTTAGCGGTGGTAGAAGCCTCCTGCATTTAACCACAGGACGGGGCATTTCAACCAGTCTTCGCTTTCTAAAGTATGACCAGCCAGGCCGGCTCAATGTTCGGGTATAAACACCATATAATTGCTGTCTTAAACATCTTTTGCGAAGATTGATATCTCCAAAGAAAATTATCATTTAACAAATTAAGTATTTATTAAGTCGTAATGTTTTATTTAAATTCAGGCACTATGATGGACTTGATGGGAGAACGGATAAAACGCAGGAGAGAAAAACTGCATATTCAAGCCAGTGATCTGGCAAAGTCGATTGGTGTAACTGCCAGCCTGATCTCTCAGATAGAGCGGGCCAAAGCGTTTCCTTCCATATTGACGCTGAAAAAGATTGCTGACGCCCTGCATATCACAGTGGGGGCGCTTATTGGTGAGGAAAGTAGTCTCAACCAGCATCCCCTGGTCCATACAGATGAGAAAAAATTTGTCAAAAAGAACAAGACAGGAACAAAATCCTATCTGCTTTCTCATCATGATCCCGACAAAATCATGGACCCCTTTTTCCTCGATTTTCCAGCAAAGGGCAATTCAAAAGATATCATGACCACCAACAATCCCAGGCAGGAATACTGCTATGTAGTCAAGGGCGCATTTGAGGTGGTGGTTGGAGCCAATAGTTACACCATAGAGGAAGGTGATAGCTTTTACTTCACCTCAAAGGAACAACATTTATTCACCAACACATACTCAGCCAACTCACAGTTGTTGTGGGTCGTAAATCAGAGCAGCTAGCCACATCTATAAAGGTAAAGACATATGAATAATAAATTGAACTTCACCAAGACTCACATCGAAGAACTTATGGAGCATCATGGTCTTACAGACGAAGCCAGGCAGATCATCAGGGATGAGAATTTGCTACCACCAAGTTTGATAGCTCGGATGCATCAAAACTATCCCCAGCATTCCATGTTCACCACTGCATCTAGAAATCTGTTTGCCCACGGCAAAAACAAGTATTCTGGACTATCCGGTTTTAGGGAAGTCCTAGGGGTTCTGGAGAAAAACGGTATCGTTTTGACTCATGTCAAGGAGCGTGAGTTGTTTGTGGAGGTCTATGCCTTCTTAGCAACAAAGCATGTCCTGGATACCATCGATTGGGACAATTTTGAATCTGATCCCATCTTCCAGCTCGTTATCCCCCAACCCAACATGATCGAAAAATCGGTGGTGGATGGGTATAAGACCATTGAAGACGATGCGGAGCGAATGAAATACGTGGTCAATTATCGGAATAAAACCAACCCCCACGATGGCAAGCAGTTGTTGAATCGTCCTTCCTTCCAGCCTGATGACGGAGAATGGGAAGCCATCGATGGTGGCCAGCATAAGTATCCACCGGTCTTTTTGCTTTTAGATAAGACCACACAAGGTTGCTTCGCCTACTGTACCTATTGTTTCAGACATGCCCAGGTCAGAGGTGATGATGACATGTTTATCCAGGACGATGTGGTTCAAGTACAGAACTATTGGAGACAACATAAAGAAATCACCGATATCCTGATGACAGGCGGTGACGCAGGCTATATGCCGACCTATCGATTCGAGGCTTATCTCAAACCCATCATGGACGATCCGGAGTTGCAGCACATTCGTACCATCAGGATCGCGTCCAGGGCTCTGACTTATGAACCCAGTGTGGTGGTGAGTCCTCAATGGAACAAAACCATCGAATTGCTCAAGCAAGTCATCGATCATGGCATCCAGGTCATCTGGGTTGCCCACTTCTCAACACCCAAAGAGCTCATGAATATTCACACACTGGCCGCTGTTCGACGCTTAAGGGCCAATGGAATTCGCGTGCGAAGCCAGAGTCCAGTCATGAATCATATTAGTCTTTATATGGATGAAGCAGGTAAGGTGGATGTGGACAAGACGGCGCAGAACTGGATCGACATCGGCAATATCTTTATGATGCTGGGTGTAACTTTTCACTCCATGTATTGCGCCCGCCCCACTGGCGAGCACGATTATTTCACGTCACCATTGGCGGATATGGACAAGGTTTTTACCAAAGTTTATCAGACACTGCCTTCTGTTGGAAGACCCACAAGGTTTATCACCATGACCTCATCAGCTGGAAAGACCTCGCTGCTAGGTACCACAACAGTGAATGGAGAAAAGGCATTTGTGCTCAAGTTCAACGAAAGTCGCGACATGAAATGGATGGACACTGTTTTCCTTGCCAAATATGACGAGAAGGAAAATACAATCGAGAAGCTGATCCCATTTGATACTGATAAATACTTCTATGAGGATGAATTGAAAGAGATAGAAAAACATCTTGAAGATGATTTTTATAGATACATGAGGAAACAGGAAAAAATTAAAGAGCTTATTAAGGTGGACTAAAAAATGATCAACAAACTGGTTGGATCGGATGTTGAAGCTGTATCTGATATTTTTGATGGTGCCACGGTCATGATCGGGGGATTTGGCGAAGCAGGAAGTCCCATTGAACTCATTCACCGATTGATCGATCTTGGCAGCAAGAACCTCACCGTGGTGAGTAACAATACGGGAAGTGGTAATGTGGGCATTGCAGCTCTCATCGCCAATCGGCAGGTCAAAAAAATGATCTGCTCTTTTCCCAGATCCACCAACTCAGTGGTTTTCCCTGAATTGTATCGGGCTGGGGAAATCGAACTGGAATTGGTGCCACAGGGAACACTGGCAGAGCGTATCCGGGCTGGGGGAGCAGGTATCCCGGCCTTCTACACGCCTTCGTCGGTAAACACGCCCCTGGCTGAGGGTAAGGAAATCCGCGAATTCAATGGTCAAGCCTATGTCCTGGAATACGGAATCAAGGCTGATTTCAGTCTGGTGAAATGTCAAACTACCGACCGTTATGGCAACTTGACCTATAACAAGACAGCCCGAAATTTTAGTCCCATCATGTGTACTGCAGGAGAGATTACTATCGTCCAATCCAAGCACATTGTGGAACCTGGAGAGATCGACCCCGAGACGGTGGTAACCCCTGGTATCTTTGTCAATAGAATCGTGCACGTCAGCAATCCTGAACATGAATCCATCCTGGTCGCCAGTGGTGAGAGGTATCCCCGATGAATACGACAGAACGTGTGGGTTGGAGCCGCAATGAGATGGCTCAGAAGGCTGCTCTGGATATTCCCGACGGTTCTTATGTCAATCTTGGCATTGGCATGCCGGAGCTTATCGCAGACCACGTCCCGCCTGGTATTGAAGTTATTTACCACACTGAAAATGGCTTGCTGGGTATGGGACCTGTCCCTGAAAAGGGCGAGGAGGATGTGGAACTTATCAATGCTGGTAAAAAGTATGTTACAGCCATAAAAGGCGCTTGTTTTTTCCACCATGCAGACAGCTTTACAATGATCCGGGGTGGCCATCTTGATATATCTATTCTAGGCGCGCTTCAGATGTGTGAGAAGGGTGATCTTGCCAACTGGTCCACAGGAAAACCAGGAGCTATTCCAGCTGTGGGTGGTGCTATGGATCTGGTAGCTGGGGTCAAAAATGTCTGGGTCATCACGGACCACACCACCAAAGATGGTCAATTCAAACTTGTTAATAATTGTAGCTTTCCCTTAACGGGTAAAGGCGTTGTAGACCGGGTTTACACTAACTTGGCCATTATTGAGGTCACACCAGCAGGGCTCAAGGTGCGTGAGATGGCTCCAGGCATCACATTTGAGTATTTGCAGGAGCAGACCGAACCCACCCTCATTCAGTGATTATTATCAATAAGGTTAGTAGCCATGAAAGATCAAAAACAAACCAATGAAAGCATCTATGCAGATGCTGTGAAAGTTTTACCTGGTGGTGTCAGCCGAAACACTATTTTCCACAAACCATTTCCACACTATGTTGCCGGCGCTCAAGGTTGTTATGTAACCGATATCGATGGCGTAGAGCGGGTTGATTTTGCGAACAATATGGCCTCGCTCATCCATGGACATGCCTACCCCAGGATTATTGAAGCAGTAACCAAGCAGCTCCATAGAGGAACAGCATATACCCTGGCAACCGAAATCGAGGTTCGTTATGCAGAGCATTTGACATCTCGGAGTGAGAGTCTAGAGAAGATTCGCTTTACGAATTCTGGTACAGAAGCGGTAATGGCTATGGTGAAAGCAGCCCGCGCCTATACCGGGAAGCACAAGATCGCCAAGGCGGAAGGTTCATATAATGGAACCTACGATTACATCGAGGTGAGTCAGGTCTCTGGTCCTCACAACTGGGGCGATCTGGATCATCCCAATCGAAATCTCCTGGCCCATGGGACGCCACCCAGTGTCGCAGAAGATGTGATCATCTACCCCTTTAACGACATTGAAAGAACACTCAATCTACTGGATGAAAACGCTGATGATCTGGCTTGTGTTCTCATTGATCCAATTCCACACCGTGTGGGACTCTTTGAAGCCACACCTGAATTCGTTGAAGCTGTACATGCCTGGACCCGCAAGCACAATGCTCTCATGGTCTTTGATGAAGTTATCACCTTCAGAACCAACTATGGTGGCGCTCAGGAACAGTACAGTATCCGACCTGATCTGACTGCCATGGGTAAAATGATTGGTGGTGGCTTTCCCGTCGGGGCATTTGCTGGACGGGCAGATGTGATGAAAGTGATGGATCCCAATGAGAATCCACTGCTTTTACCACATTCTGGAACCTTTTCAGCCAATCCAATCACTATGACGGCTGGATTTGTTGCCATGCAGGATTATGATCAGGATGCTGTTATAAAATTGAATGCTCTAACAAAGAGAGCGATAAGGCAGGTTGAGGAAGCCATTGTGCTGGCGGATGTTCCCATGTCCATATCGGGTGCCGGTTCCATGTTCAGGCTCCACCCCAGAGCAAACACACCAACAACATACCGCGAAGCCTATCAGAGCGTTGAGGAAAAGGCGGTGATGACCAGGATGCTGGATCATCTTTTTTATAAAGAGGATATCATCATGGTAAATACGGGGACCTGTATGTTTTCCACAGCGCTAACTCAAGATGAAGTGGATATTCTGTCTGAGGGTATGTTGAACGCTTTCAGGCTCATTCGTCCCGACCTATTAAAAATCGTAAAGTGACCTATAAAGCTTATCAACCCCATTGAGGATTTTAGAACAATGAGAGAAGTATATATCTGTGATGCCATCAGAACCCCAATAGGGGGTTATGGCGGTTCGCTTTCAACTATTCGGACAGATGATCTGGCAGCTATTCCCCTGAAGACTTTGGTGGAGAGAAACCCAAATATCAAGTGGGATGAAGTGGATGATGTTCTCATGGGCTGTGCCAACCAGGCCGGAGAGGACAATCGTAATGTGGGTCGCATGGGTTTGCTGCTGGCTGGCTATTCTGATTCTATTCCTGGCGCGACGATAAACCGTTTATGCGGATCAGGTATGGATGCTGTGGGCACAGCTGCCCGGGCAATCAGATCAGGTGAAGCTGAGCTTATCATTGCTGGTGGTGTGGAGAGTATGTCCAGGTCACCCTGGGTTATGGCTAAACCACCCCAGGCCTTTTCCAGAACCCCTGAGATGTATGATACCACCATTGGCTGGCGATTTGTGAACAAACAGATGGATAATATGGGTCACACCCAATCATTAATCCAGACCGCCCAGAATATTGCTGATGAAAAGAATATCAGTCGCGAAGATCAGGACAAATTCTCCTTCTGGAGCCAGACCAAAGCTAAAGTCGCTCAGGAAAATGGGTCCCTGGCACATGAAATCGTTCCCGTTAACATTCCAAGATGGAAGCAGGAGGACCTGATCTTTGATGAAGATGAGCATCCACGCCACACACCACTTGAAAAACTGGCAACGCTAAGACCGATTTTAGGTGAGGGGTCAAGTATTTCGGCTGGGAATGCGTCTGGAATCAATGATGGTGCTGCTGCTTTGATTATTGCTTCAGGAGAGGCCGTAAAAATATATGGCCTTACGCCCATTGCCAGAATTATGGGTATGAGTGTCGCTGGTGTTCCGCCGCGGATAATGGGTATGGGTCCGGTGCCAGCCACAGACAAGCTGCTCAGGCATCTTGGTTTGAATTTGGATGACATGGATATTATTGAACTCAACGAGGCTTTTGCAGCTCAATCTCTGGGTTGTACCCGAGAGATGGGTCTTGTTGATGATGATCCCAGGGTCAACCCTTGGGGTGGAGCCATTGCCCTGGGTCATCCTCTGGGTATGAGTGGGGCTCGCCTACTCACCACAGCTGTTTATCAGTTGAAAGAAACTGATGCGAAGCGAGCGTTATGTACCATGTGCATTGGTGTCGGCCAGGGTATCGCCACCGTTATTGAAAAAGTATAGGTTTAACCTATTTCCGAACCCTGAGTAGCCCGAAGGGCGTATCGAAGGGCACGTTGACAAGTCATAGCTTGCCGACTATATTCACCCCGCTTTTGCGTTATTAAGAGGCACTTTTCTACAACACTGACACCGACTCGTCACACTGAGCCTGTCGAAGTGCGAAAGAGGAGGAGCGATGCAAAAGAGAGTACCGCACTACCGCGCACCGCTGGCTCAATTGGTAGAGCAGTTGACTCTTAATCAATTGGTTCCAGGTTCGAGTCCTGGGCGGTGTACAAAACTAACCCCCTGTAAATTAGGGGGTTACGTGTATCTGGGAGATAAACATGATATCAATAAAGACCTTCTAAAACATCAGATTTCACCGAATTATATGCATAAAATGGGGACATAGCGGGGAAGGTTTTTTGTAGACACGTCAAAAATGCCTCGAGAATCGATTCACGGCATCTGGTAAGGCTAAGCCATGTCTTTCTGCCGGGCCGCGATTATAGAGGCTATGACAGACGAAATTGAGCAGTTTAGGGTTAACCCTGGATTAATGGTCGTGATCAAAATCAATTTTCTATCGAGAGATTTGATAATATTTTTGCAGATGGATGATAAACAATTCACTTTATTAGACTGTGCAAGAAGTACATTCCTACGAAACGAAGAGCATACCCCGGGGATTAGATGTCGAAATATCAATTCAAAGTGAAAGAATTAGCGCCCGTCACTCATGTCTATTTAATTAAAGATCATGGTGTCATGTTCTGGTATGATGGCGAAACTCCTGAAGAGGATCCCTCCCAGATGAAAATTGAAGATGGAGTAGTAGAAGAATTCCCGCGCCCTCTTCTACAGGACAATAAAACGATACGAATGTATATGGACGGCGGCCGAGAAAATTGTATTCGTCATATCAATACACGAATCGCCACCTATCTACTGGATGAATATGAACGGAATATGGAATCTGCCCCAGACACCGTATTGGAACTTTATGCCAAAAAGATCGATCTATTTTATCACTGGTTCTGGATGCAAAGAAGGAAGTCCTACGAAAAAATATTTGAACGGTTTCTGCGCCATGTGAAGAGTCGCCGCAAGAGGTCTGAAAAACTAGCGACCTGGTATACTCTCAAGGAGGCTGCTGAATATGGCAGAACTGGAGTCACCAAATTGCGTGAACTCATCGACGAGGGGAAGTTGAAATCCTATCGGCTTGATGATGCCAAATCGAAATCAACCATCTTGATCAATCGCAAGGATCTTGACGCTCTGATTCTGTTTGATCGTTCTAGCGGGTTAACTAAGCGTCAGCAAGAGAGACTCTCATCTTACACCGATTAAAGCTACAAGACGATAAGAGAAGTCTCAGAGCGAGTTTGTCAAAGGACGCTAGTACTCATTTTTTACGATGACCGTGGGAGTTCCTGTCGTCCATATCTTTCCACGGTGCCGTCTGATCGTTTTTCTGGTTTACGCTTGAAGGTTTCTTGATGTTCGACTATGCATTTGTATTTTTCCATGTCTCCTTTAGATAGCTGAAAATCAGTGTCCACGCCCCATATCCAAGGATCAAAGTTCGCCAAAAACCATTTAAATGCCCGTTGAGGTGAATATTGCGATTTGTAATAAAGAAGATTGATAGAACTGGTTGTCTCGTTACAACCACCCTTGTTTTTAAAGCAACGACCAATATTTGCTGATTTATAACCCTCCTTGGGTCTGGCATAATAATACATTGACTTTTTATTACATCTTGGACAAGTGTAGTAACTTCCCTGAGGTAACTCACCCATCAATAACAAATATACGAGGATGAATGGTATTTTTTCTGATAACCTTTTCAAATCCGATGATGTTTTAAGATCTGTATATTGCAAGATTCGTAGCTCTTGTTGGGCTCTTTGGAAAGCATTTAATTTTGGCACTTTTGGCCTAATGTAGCCATAGCGGGGGGGAACTAATGTACTTTGAATATCAGCATCTAGATTTTCAAAAATAGCGGGGTCTAAACCATAGCGAGCTAAAATCATTTTATGGGATGGTTTTCCAAAATATTCATCAGGCTCATAGAAGAGAGTTGCTCCTTCATACTTGTGTTGTAAATATTCGCTGATCGATACGATCGGATTATCTTTTATTAATTCAGTATATAGGGAGTGATTTGCTGGCGTCTGCTTTGAGAGTGGAAAGATATATTTCAATGGAGTAGAGTTGTAATCAATCAACCCGGTTTTTATCTCATTTGTTAAGATATGGAACCTTCTTTTTTTATCTGAAATATTCTTTAGCTCAGGGCGAGCACTATTATAAATATTCATGATTAGTCGGTTCAAATCATCCAAAAAAGCTGTTGGGAGTTCGGAAAGAGTATTAGTGATAAGAAAACTAATATCGGAAAGAATATGAGATTGTACTATTGCAGATTTGACTCTTTCTTCTAGTGTATTACTTAGAAAAAGTAATTCTACTCCAGACTTATTGAGGGCATCTTTATATACATTCCTCCACACAGCTATAGGCGTTACAATTTCTTCCCCCCATGAAGCTTGCCGCTCATTGAGTGGTATAAGTTGTTGATGGTAGGCATCCTGCTTTGCATCAAATATCTCATCGTCATTAACAATTGCCGTTACCATTAACCGATGAAGATCAATGAAATACCAGACAGGTATGTATTTCCTTAAATCGTTGTCAATTCTAAATGTTTTGAGCGTTACCAAAAATTTCGTACCAGGGTTTTTCTCAAAATTATTCCTCTCAGCGAAGTGTGGGCAAAGTGTTTCTAAAGACTTCAGACTTTGCTTGCTTAAGCTTGAATCTCCCTCGTGCTCTTGATATAGGAGCAAACGTTCAATCCTTTTCTCAGTAGCAATAATATTAGCTCTCGATAGATACTTATGAATTGTCGATATCGAAAACTTGAAGCCTTCACCAGAAAGAATATCCCTCAACGAACGGAGGTTTTTACTAGGGTAATCCAGGGCTCTTTGAATAATTCTTTCAACGTCTCGATCCCCTAATGATTTGGACCCGGTAATCGGCCGAGTACTTTTAGGGAATAGCCCCGAAGAGCCATCGGCTTTATAGGCATTTAGCCAGCTATGGATACTTCCTCTTGAAACATTTAATGACCTCCCAACTTTAGCAATCGGTTCTCCATCTAACACTCTCCGAACTGCTTTCTCTCGCTTCTCCATCTCAATCATATTGCGATCCTTTGTATTGGCGCAATATAAGCCTGTTCGACACATATTGAACACTTATTGCAGTTTTTTTGTCTTCTAATATTGCCAAAATCGTAATACTTATACTTTAATTCAAATTATTGCGAACAGGCTATATCCGTTGATGGGTAATGGTTTAACTGTGTTGTTTGCCAACAAAATGTACACTTACCACAACAAATAATTTTTTCCCCAAAATTCCATCAACGAACAACTACCCTATTATTAAGTACTATATATAGTTTATCTAATATAACTATAGAGTAATATGAATATAATAATATAGGATAATTTTAACTTTCCACAGAGTTTGGAGAAAGATTTTTGATCGCTGTGGTTTTTTGGTGTCGCCGGAAGAAGAGATGGACGAAGTCCATTGATAAGGGGACTTCGCGTCCCATCACATTTGGTTGTTTCATTTATCCGTTAGAACCGCATACAGTTATTGTCCCATATTTTTGAGGGCAAAAAAGGTCCATTTTTCCCGATATGTAATGTGGTAGGGAATGGTCATATCTCTGCTGCAACTGCTCCAGTATGGACGGTTGCAACCCTGGCCACACAGGAGATTGTTTATGAAACCACAATCAATCCTTCAGCAAGAGAGATCTGCTGTTGATGTATCGGAGGTAAGCGATACAGAGATCCTCGCTGAATACGTAAAACGATTCACAATTAAAGCAGGAGAATCAATTCGATCTGCAAAAGATGCTGCTTCTCATTTACGTGCCTTTTTTTCGGACGCCAGCAAGAAGGAGAAGTTCGTGGTCATCTTCTTAAACGGACAACACCAGGTGCTAACTACGGAGGTTCTGTTCGCAGGTTCATTGACGACTTCAGCGGTTTTTCCGAGGGAAGTGATTACCCGTGTTATCGATCTGGGAGCCGCAGCAGTGATTTTTGGGCACAATCACCCCTCAGGGCTCACAACACCATCAAACAGCGACAGAGCCGTCACCAAGAAACTTCAGACAGCTCTTACAGCTATAGACGTTGAGGTCCTTGACCACGTTATTTTGGGCGGAAACGAGCATTTTTCATTTGCTGATCATCGACTGCTTTAAAACCCCAACCATCTCGCCTCAATAAGGCAGCTCACCGGAACGTCTGTTCCGAAGATCCTGTCAGTTGAAACACACGCTCTAACAAGAAATTAATCGGAAAATATCGCGATATGTAATGTGGGAGGACTCTCTCCCAAAATCACATATTTAAAATAGGAGATAAGATTATGTCTATGCTTTTACATGCAGGTGGACAGGAATGCGCATTAGAGGATCTACAGACCATTCCCATGCCTGCTGAAACCCGGAGTTACAAGCCAGTATCACATTATGACCTGGCCTTGAATATTGCCCGGGTCGCAGGAGATTTGTTATCAGGGTTTTCACTACACAAGAGTGCTTTTGGAACCGCCCGTGATGGAGCTCAGCTCTTCGGGATCCACACTTTTCAAAACGACCAAACTGAACTGGGACTATCTATTGCTCTTAGAAACTCATACGATAAGTCATTATCGGTAGGTATGGCTTTTGGGGCATCTGTGTTCGTTTGTGACAACCTTGCTTTACATGGTGAGGTTCTCAAGATCAGGAAACATACCACCAATGTCATGGCTGATCTTGAGATGATGATCATCACAGGTGTTCTACGAGCCAGGAGCAACTTCAGTTCGGTAGTTGATGACGCTCAAACTATGCAGGGGATCGATATCACAAGCGATGGAGCCTATCGTGCCCTGGGTCATCTCTTTGGACACCAGGTCTTGTCACCAAGACAGATGCCTGTCGCTTTAAAGGAATGGAAGCAACCCTCACACGAGGCGTTTGAACCCAGAACACTCTGGTCGCTCTACAATGCTGTGACAGAGGCTCTAAAGTCATCTCCCCCTCAAAGCATCATGGAAAAGCACATTGGACTGCATCAGCACTTGCTACCCAACCAAGAGAGATGGCAGGCATGAACGGGAAATTGATCAAAGCGCTCATCGTCATGGGTCTGCAGCTATTGGCCGTTTTCGCTGAAAATGCATTTAGTAAACCACCGGAAAATGAAAGAGAGGAAACTCCCGATGACTAAACAAGAGATATTGGATACCATCGAGCTCAGGCAGTCAACCTTGAAGACATGGCTCAGTTGACCGCTAATGTATAAATACCGCCATATCGATAAGCTTGAACCAGCTTTCAGGTATCCCGGTACCGTACACGGGAGCGCATTGCACCTGGTACTCTCCTGGCCGCACGCGGGAGAATGGAAAGGTGATCTGAGAGCACTTTATACAAAAGCTCTCAACTATTACCTCTATGCCTCAGATGAGGAACACATTCCTGTGCGCTGGAAACGGGATATGGCTAAGGAGATTGAAAGCTTAAAGGTTAATGCGGTTGAGATCCTGGAGAACTACCGGAGCAAAGGATATAACAAGGATGCTATTGTCCTTTTCTCGGAGGTGGCATTTAGAACCAAAATCCTGGGATATCTATTCACCGGTACTATTGATCAGGTCCGTAAGAACCCGGATGGTTCAATTGAGTTGCTGGACTTCAAGTCGAGTAAGATGCGACCCAATCAGTATGCTATCCCCAATGATCTACAACTCACTCTGTACTCCTATGCGATCAAGTTTGGTGAGGTCCTCGTTGACGGTATCTGGGTCAAACCAAATATGCTGGTGGATTCTGTAGGGATCTACTTCCTTAGAGGGCACGAAGTGTATAAGCGCAAGGTTCCTGGTAAAGAGATCGGAGATGAAAAAGGATCACCCCTCATGCGGACATCAAAGTCCATTCAGGATCTGCGTGCATTCAGGCATGATATACGCTCTCAGCTCTCTGCAATGGTCAAGCCATGGTATTACCCCAATACAGCGTCGTGTGCCTTCTGTTCGTACACTACGCACTGTATTGGCCGAAATGACACTGTACCTGAAAAGCAAGCTAACCAGGCTCAAGAGCTACTAGCTGAACTCAACATGGCTTAACAGCCAGGAAGGATTGACAAATAATGGAAACTCAATTGATTGAAACCGATGCAGTCAAACAGGCTTTGTCTGTGGCTGGTTGGGATATGGAACAAGAGCTGGCCGGGATGGCTGTTGAAACATCACAGTTTGAACTGCCCAGAGTACGGATAGAGCACGCTACCTCCGGTCGACATAGGATGTACGTGGACACCGGTGAGAGCTACCTGAATGCTGATACCCAGGAGATCAACATACCTGGCAATAAACTCTCTGCAGTAATATTCGCTTTCCAAAATCTGCAAGCCTATTGGGAGGAAAATGAAGAGGTACCGACTTGTTCTGCCATTGATGATCTACCCATTGGACAGGAGCCTTTGGCCAAAAGCTGTCGTCAATGTGAGCATAGTGTCATCGGTGGGAGTTGCAAGCCCAAGGTTCGTCTGTTGCTTCTGGCTGAGATGGAAGGGGAAGTGAAACCTCTCATCATGAATCTCTCCCCAACCAGCATCAAGCACTGGAATGCCCACAAGAAGAAACTGCAACGCTCAAATCTTCCAGTAGTTGCAGTCAACACGACCTTCGAACTGGAAGATGTAAAGCGGAACAACTATAGATGGGCTGAAATTTTGCTAGGAATGGATGGCATTGCCTCAAAGGAAATGCTGATCATCGCCAGAACTGCCAGGACGGAGTTTGAAGCTCTTACTAAGCGTATAACTCAGAGTGATTTTGCCGACGCAGGAGATAAACAACCTAGCTAAAATAGTGATATTCGGAGTTGCGATATCGAACCACAAAACAAGGGGGGGATTCGTTCCCCTCCTTTTAGCACATTTTCCCTTCCTAGGGACAGCTTTGTACCTAGGAAGGGAATTGATGTACTTCGTAGTAAAATTCAACTACCACAAGTGAACCAACCAAGGAAAGCGAATAAAACAATCTGGATGTTGGTCTGAACAATTGAATTGTCAGTCTCGGCATGAAAAATACCCGATGTATACCAATGCTACTTTTGTTCGGGTTTGCAGGACGAGGATGTTTATTGATTCTGCACTATACTCAACAGAATTTATGCTAATATCTTTTTCGGTTGCCATTCATATTGCAGGATTCTGGAGCTAAAAAATGTTTTTTCTGAGAGGATCCCAACTCAATTACATACGTCAATAATTTGACCGCCGGTCAAAGAACGTACGGTTGTAATTGGAAAGCCATGAAGTCAGTTTGAAAAAAAATGAGGTAAAGTCGTTCCTGATCAGGAAATGTGACCGCTCCCCACAAGCCCACCATCCATCACTACTGAGTTGATGCTTGATGCTACGAGATTATTTGCAACCTGTCCCAACTGTTGCCATGCTGCACACGACAATCCTTGTCCTGAATGTGGATCACAGATATCCGAGAACGGTGGATTGAAGAAGAAACTGGATGTGGTAAAATACCGAACACTGATAGCCCACTACCTTGAGGTTAAACTCAAATCAGATATCGAAGATGTTTCATTCAAGAACTGGAGTAGGGATGAAGTCATTGATTTATTCATGGACCTCGATGCCGGTTTATCCAGTAGACTCGATAGTGTTCAGAACGTAGCGACCAAGAACGTCGAGAGATTGGCGGAGGTAGATCCTAAAGACGATCATGAAATGAAAAATGTTCCATATATAACAATGTAATATTTAGGCAGGTAGCCGAATTGAGAAGAGGTGGATGATGGTAGCCTATAGATCATGTACAAAGAAAGCATACCAGGTAAAATCATGGCTGACTTCGTAATAGAGTCATGTATCTACAAATCAAATCACAACAAGAAAAAGAAGGTTCCAATCAGGTCATACGAGTGTCCCTTCTGCCACTAGTGGCACACCACCTCACAACCCCATAAAAATCACATGAAATTTATGGAGCTGAGATAGCCCCAAAAAACCACTCGGAGTGCTCGAAAACCTCTGATTTTGGCAGTAACACCCCTTGAAGACCCCTGCTTTTGACACAATATCGTGTTAAGCAAATTACACTCGAAAAACACGTTTGTTGTATTTATTAGACTTAGCTATAGACACACCCTTAAACCTATGCGTTTGCGTGCGTGATGCTCGGGAGATATTTTGCGACAACCCTGGAAGTTTCTATGAGACTCAAATCGCTGTGGCAAAAAGGTCTCGTATAATGCGATATGTAGTATGGAAAGCAGTTAAGGTTCGAGCCCTAACAATGGGTTAGTGTTTCATCAAAAAAACAGGAGTGAAAATGCTAAAATTAATGATCGATGGGAGGGACAGTAATCTGGCTAAATCAATATTCAGCGGATTTGCCTTGGCAAGCGTTGGCTTTTTTACCGCATCCTCAATCCAAGACAAGAAGCACGAAAAGGCATCCAGGTATTGCCACCGTGAAAGGCGTAAGAATTCAAAATTTACCAATCGTACTGCCCGCCGATTAATCCGAGAAGTTTTTCCGGATTCCCATAGAAGAAATATCGCAATTCACATTCACCCCTTCAGTGCCAGTCATTATGAGATTAGATCTGGTGCAGTCGAGGGCACACGAATGCTCTCAGAAGCCACGAGGAGCAAGTTTGTTGGTCATATCTACTACTGGGCTCAAGGTATCACCCGAGACCGGTTCCTGCACGAAGTGGGGCATCTTAAGGATGATTATGAACTATGGCTCTCAAACCAAGATAGCTTCACAGATGAACTTCAGGCAATTACTTACGGTAAGACAGCTTCTATGATGGGAGTTAGCATAAAAGATCGCTTGATTCATGGGAAGGAAGTGCTCGTTGAAGAATCTGCCTGGGATCAGGTGAGCGGATCAATCCGCAACAAGAAGAACAGGGCTGCAGCGATTGATACCTACAGACACAGTAGAAAATCGGAGTTGTTGAGCCTGGCAGGTGCTGGATCACTCATGGTTGCAGTCTATATCGGTAGCAAGTCTGTTACAGAGATGCTGATTCAAAAAGTATTCGGTCCAACTTAATTGATCAGGACATATCTGCCTGTACTAACGGCAACTACTTTCAGGAGGAGTTACTTATGCCAATAATAAAACCAATGACCTACAACTGCAAAGAATGTGATTGGAGTGCTGTGAAAATGCAGGGCGATGTTTTGCTCACATCTCCAGGAACAAGCAAATGCCCCTCCTGTGGCGGTGAACTAGACGAAAAGCTGGGGAGTGTTTTTGATCTTCTGAATCCGGTTAAACGTATACGAGGATTGAGATTGGATTATCAGGAGATAAGGAAATCCTGAAAGAAGACGCACCACCCGCAGGAATTTCTATCTGGAATATGAGATGAAGCTGCTATATTTGAATCCCCCCAAGCCCTCGTTGAGCATCTTCGTTCTCCGGGGGCTTTTTAATTCCGTGTGTCGTCCTTGGAACAGCTAACATTCACCGGCTCATTTACGATTGGTATCTTGGGAAGCGCGCTGCTCCATGGGGTAACAACTTCAGTTGGTCCGACCAGGAAGAGTTCGATTCTTCTAATTGATATTCCCCAATCACCGACTACATTTCCGCCCGTTTAATTAACAGTGGGGAATACTTTGAGCACATTAAAAACATACTCGTGTCATTCATGCGGCTACACCGCCCAGGTTTGGGATGCCCCAATTGTCCGGGCACAAGATCCAGCGGCTGAGTTTATCGAAGCCAAAGGGTTACTTGCTTCTAAAGTGGCCCTTTCGACAGACTCAATGTCCTGTGATCAGCTACAGCACAGGCAGTCGGCGTGCCAGGCGTTATTTCATTGAAATACTCATTCCTTATTACCAGGACAATTTTGATCTGCAAAAGCTAGACCCTTAATTAGCCATATATCTAACCAGGGCTTCCATATAGCGTGATTTTACCTGCTGGCTCGCCATGATTTGTTTAATAGGGGGTAGTTTTAGAATCACACCCAGAACGCCTGCCAGGGTTCGGTGACTCCACAACACACGATTATCAAAAAGTAGATCCTGAAACGTGCCTCTTTCTATGGCCATCGTCACAATCCGATGGGTTCCGTTGAGCGGTGTAATTACCCTGTTTTTCCTGGATTTCAAGCTGAGACTGTTATGGGAACAGTTTCTTACACACACACCGCAACCCAGACAGATATCCTCATCCAGTTTTGCTGTTTTCATTTTGGGTTTATCCGGATTATTCGATGATACCAATGTCATGGCTTCAACGGGACAGACTGAGACACACCTGCCACAGCCATTACATTCATCCCCATTGATATCAGGCAGAAAATTGGTTGTGTGAACTGGGTTGTCGAAAGCAAAGCGTCTGGCGGCTATCATAGCCTCACAGCAACATCCGCAGCAATTACAAATGAAGCTAACGCTCTCTCTAACATTTTCACCAAACTGAACCAGGTTGTTATCATAGGCCAGGTTTAGAAGATCTAGACATTCTTCCTTCTCCACAGATCGGGCATGCCCGTGTTTGATGAGTGACGCTGCAGGGTTATTAAAGGTCATGCAAATGTCTTGAGGTGCATCGCAGGCTTGGTGTGCATGTTCCATTTTATGGCGACAATAACAGAGGCCCACAGCGATGTGGTGAGCGTCTTCGATGACTTGTGTGGCCCGTTCATAATCCAGCACATGCAGGGCGTTCTTGCTGGACAGCGCTTGCTCGTTGATAAAGGCTCGACCAAGCTGTGTCTCCCCTTTGGTAAAAAGGTTTTTGATGAAGTCTTCTTCTACATTCATGTACTGAAAAAACAATTCGCTAAGGGCTTTTTGGTCGATGTCGTCTCTGATACGCATGAGAGAAAACTCGAAAAAGCCGGCCATCGGTGGGGGTAAGGTATAGACGGATTCACCATTTTGTTCTATATCAACCAGAATGGCACGACTGGCCAGTTGGTCCAAAACATTGCGTGTCTTGGTTATATCCATCTTCCAGATGCTACTTGCCTTTTCCGCATTAAAGGGCTTAATAGGCAGCAGGGCGACCAGTTCAGCTTCCTGTTCGCTAAACAACATCTTCAAAATTTTAAAAAGCAATTCTGTCGGGGGGGCTCCCTGGGGAAATCGATTCAGCCGGTCGGTCAATCGTGAATAACTTGATTTTACTGTATGATGCGCCAAACCAGCCCCCTGGGGTAATTGGATTATGACTGGCACTAATTTCGTCACGAGCCGGCCAAAAATCAATTTAAATCTGAGCGTGAAATTTGAAGCCACCAATTGCATCGATTAAGGGCTTCGTTGGGGTTGGGTTTATTCCAGGCTGGTGAATCTTACCCTAAATTGTCTTATTGTTCTATCTCCTGGTCTACAACTTCTGTTTCAATAATATTTGATTCGAGAATTGGAGCCGTTTTTTTCGCAACGGGATAGCGGATAATGGTATAATATTTATCCAATATGCAGGATTTCGGCAGTCATTCCATATTGCCAGGTTTCCAGCTTCAATTTTGGATATTCCTCACGAATCTTCTCGGGGATTTCCATGACAGACTCACTCACTGGTATGGCATAAATTCCCAGCCACCGCTCCTTGGTTGTTTCCAATGGTTTGGGCCAGCGAGCTCGCGGAACCGCCATATCCATACCATGTTCTTTCTTCAGTTTAAAGAAAGTTGAGAAGAGGGCTCCAAAAGCTTCCCCACCTACTTCATTGGGGTTACCCATCACCTCGTACACCAGCAATTTTTCGGGAGCTTTATCAATAATTTGCGGTTCCAGCAAATATTCATACTCCTGGAGATCTTTGCTACAACCCAGAAAAAGCAGGCTGGTCAACAGCAGTAATAATATTGATTTCATGGTATTCCTCGATGATTTGTAATTATCCACGCTGGGCATAACTGTTTATTTTTTGCGTTTTTTGGCTTCTTTGTTTTTCACATAGATGAGCTTGAAACGTCCCGTGGGACTTTCCCTCGATTCAACATCAAATTTCTGCGTCGATTTGATCAAGGGCGTCAATTTTAAAAAGCCATAATTTCTAGAGTCAAAATTGGGTTGTTTCTTCTGTAAAAGATTACCCACATCTCCCAAAAAAGCCCAGCCATCTTCATCGGCCAAATCTGAAACCGTGGTTGAGATCAAGCGAATTACCCAGGGAGTAATCTTGTCAATATTTTCAGGCTCGGGTTGTTTGTCTTGTGTAGCCTCTGCTTCGTTTTCCTTGGCCAGGTTTTTCAAAATTTCGATGTAAATAAATTTATCACAGGCCACGATAAAGGGTTGGGGTGTTTTCTTTTCACCGATACCAAAGACCTTCATGCCTGCTTCCCGTAGACGGGTGGCCAGGCGAGTAAAATCGCTGTCACTGGAGACCAGGCAAAAGCCGTTGACCTGTTCTGCATAAAGAATATCCATGGCGTCGATAATCATGGCTGAGTCAGTCGCGTTTTTTCCGGTGGTATAGGCATACTGTTGAATGGGGGTGATGGCATTCTCCAGCAGGATGTTTTTCCATTTGGAGAGATTGGGTTTGGTCCAGTCTCCATAAATTCGTTTGATGGTGGGATTCCCATATTTGGCGATCTCCTCCATCATCTCTTTGACGTGGGCAGGGGGAATGTTGTCACCATCAATCAAAACTGCGATTTTTAAATCCATAATTATCCACCTCAGGGGATTGTGAAATTGACGTTAATACAATTAAATAAGGCTAAAAATAAACTTCATATCACAAACATTGTTACACTATTATATCAATTGTTCATGATATACTGGTCTTTTAAAGTATAGACCTGTTGTTCCCATATTCTAGAGAATCGAGCATTGTTAACTATCGGTTTTTTGATCATCCTGGAACAAAATCGCATTTGACTTTTCGTGCTACTGCTTTTTGAATAAAGCTGCAGAGCATGGTGTGAAAAATCTCGTACCATAAAATCAAATATCTGGTCCAGAAGATCATCTTCAAGCTGGTACACCCGGGCATTTTCAATAATAAGCTGTCCATAAACGACCAGCGTGAACAGTTCTCCCAGCGCCATGAGGAAATCGACATCCTTGGTCTGTTTCTTGTTGGGTTTTGCCAAGACGAGAAGCTGCTTCAACAATCGGATCTGCTTTTTGAACACCCTCACATTTGGGATATCAACGCTCTTGTATACCTTTCTGTAATCATGGAACTGAATTTTTCCCAACCCTCGCGTGGCTCCCTGATTAAACAGAAATGTATCGTTCCTTATCTCATCCTGTTTGTCAACTTCAGTGTAACTGGTCGGCTTGAAAAAATAATTGGCCATGAATTTCAGAATGAGTGCAATGTTTACATGCACGGTCCCTTCAAGCTTGGGAAGTGCCCGAATATCTCTGGTTACCATGCCAAAAAAAGTATCTTTCTCAAACCCTTTGGCCGCAATCACATCCCAGAGCAAATCAATGACCGATTCTCCCTGGGTGGTTACTTTCATCTTTACCACGGGATTATATAAAAGGTAACGCTTGTCTTTCGGTGAGGCTACACGCATATAATCTGCTGCTCTCAGAGCCACCAGCTTCATGGCCACGAGACGGCTATAGGCATCCATAAACATGTGCTTCACATGGGAAAAATCAGTTACATGGAAGCCGTACAATTGGCGCTGAGACGCATGGTTTATCGCTTCATAAAAAGCATGCGTACTCATACCTATTGATGCCCAGCCCAGGTTGTATTTACCAATATTGACTGTATTCAGGACTGCATTCCAGGCATCTTCTCCTTTTTCAAGGATATCCTCCTCACCAACGGGATAGTCGCTAAGCGTGTATTCGGCAACATAGCTTTGACTATTCACCACGTTTTTTATACACGTGTAATTTTTGTGAAGATAATTGGCATTGAAAACTACATAGTCTCCAGAATCACTTATTTTCCCAAAGGTGGATACCATCTTTGCCGCATTTCCATTTCCTATATAGTACTTCGATCCATTGGCCAGATAGCTTCCATCCGTTTGTGGCGTCAGCGACATCTCGGTTGAATAAATATCTGCACCATGCTCTTTTTCTGAAAGGCCAAAAGCGAAGACTTCTCCATCTTGAAGCAGCTTAGCAGCGCGTTGTTTTAAGGCTTCATTACCTGACATCCAGATTGGACCCAGACCCAGGATAGAGACCTGCCAGGTGTACCAATAGGCCAGTCCATAAAATCCCAGAATTTCGTTGAAATGAGCTATCCTCCAGGTATCCCACCTGCAATCCTTCTCACCATATCCAGTAGGGGTGAGCAATGTGGCAAAGATCTTCTCTTTTCTTATAAAATCGAGGAAATCTGCATACCATATACGTTGATGGTCATCATCCTTGACTTTCTGCAACCCCTTATTCTCGAAAAATGCGATTGTCTTTTCAATGATTTCCTGATAGCGTTGATCCTTGTGTTTTAGTGTGTAATTTTTCGGATTAAGCAGCATGGAGTCCACCTCCTTGAATATTGATTTCTATCCGTAATGACAACTGTTCAACCCGTCGGGCTGGAGTAGAAGATATGCATCATGGGCTAATGAAGCTAATTATTTGCCCGGGTCGGTAAACCAAGCTGTTTTTGGAGTTAACAAAGTGCACAAGCCCGGTGGATTACACCATCCACGATAGCCTCGCTTTCATTATTAATGTCTTAGCCTCAACTGATAATACCCAATTCAATAACCGGGAGCCAGGGCATGGAGAACATAATCAACTATATAGTAGGTTGTACATTACAATTAATGTCACTGATTTATTATGATCTATCATTAATTCGGGCTTTACTTCAATCGCTAGATAGTGATGCTTATCTATACCGCTGAACTGTTCGCTATTTTTAGTGTCATCAATGGTACCAAATTTTTTATACGCAAATTTCTGTAGTCCTCGAGTGGATCTTGAATTCTTAAGCCCACGAAGTTCTTCAAGATATTGGTTCCTTAGTTCTTCTGTACCAAGACCAGCTTGTTTCAAGAAACGCTGAATTGGACCTGGATCAATATTGAGTCCCTCACCCCAGAGAAGATTTCGAACTTCCTTTGTTGTGAGGTGGGGATGGTTAAGCATGATTGTAATTATCATCTCTTGCAAGGAGGGTTCAATATTGGCTGGCTTAGAGTTTAGAGTTATTGAACTATCCCTCAAACCAGGTTCACCATACTGGTCATACAGGGGTCCCACATTTTTTTTTGCTGTACTATTGAGACCAGAAGCTTTGCATATTTTATTGAACAATGACCTATCTTGAATCCAGGCTCTGGCAATCTTGACCCGCGTTTCATAATTAATATCTTCAAGTTTTGGCATCAATTCCCCTTCGATGAAAAAATCTTTTCATTGGCATAATTTCCAATTGAATCATTTCAATCTATCAAGCTGAATCAGATAATGTATCTTGGTTTATGGAATGAATATACCATACAAGATCAAAAACGTAGGACAAATATTCGAGACGGTCAAAAAATTGACTGTTGGTTTTGGATCCGTTCAACAAAAAATGGATTCGATCACAGGTTTAAGCAGGAATAACTAAAGCTAACTATCCAAGTGGTATCAGATTTATTGACAGTAGTACGGATCCTCCTGGCAACAGTCAGTTGCGAACTCAGGTTCAATAAGGATGGGCTGGGTCGTAGCAACTTCAACTGGTCCGATCTGGAAGAGTTCGATTCTTCTAATTGATATTCCCCAGGCACCGACTACATTTCCGCCCGTTTAATTAACAGTGGGGAATACTTTGAGCACATTAAAAACATACTCGTGTCATTCATGCGGCTACACCGCAAAGGTTTGGGATGCCCCAGACAAGGGTATTATCGCAACCGTTGATACCCGGCATTGTCTGGGCTGTAAAACATTAGTCGAAGTTCCTATAGAGTTTCATGGTGGAATGCTTATTGATGATCCAGATGTGACGCCAAGTTTTCTGAATCGCTGTCCAGATTGTGAGTCGGGGAATCTCCAGTTATGGGATATTAAGCATCCATGTCCCAAATGTCATGAACATATGGTAGAGCTCTCCCAGAATTAAGACGCAACCCAATTGGGACAGACTAAACGTAGGAGGAAATTAAATTGCTGAGCACCAATTCTTTTCAATCTAGATATTCACAGGTATGAATACTATGCTGGAAGATATTAAGAAACAAGCCTGTATCGTTGGTCAAAGTAAGGTCATCAATGAGGCATTAGATGAAGCAGCAAGAATTGCAGCAACAAATTCTCATGTTCTGATACTAGGTGAACCTGGAACTGAGAAGAAGGAATTTGCTCAGTTTATACATCTCATGAGTAATCGCGCTTCAAATAGTATGACAGAATTTTATTGTGGTCCCATCCATGGGTACTCCGCGGAAGTCGAGTTGTTTGGGCATGAGAAGGGTGCTGTGAAAGGATCAATGTCATATAGTCGTCCTGGCTTGTTTGAGAGTGCGAACTTGGGTTCTGTTTTTTTGGAGTCAATCAGTCAATTATCTTCTGGCAACAAAAAAAAGATAAAGAAGACCTTGATTGATGGAAGTGTTCAGCGAATAGGGGGAGATAGGGCCGAGCAGATAGATACTAGGGTATTTCTTGATATTGAGCAGGACAAAAGAGGAAAACCCGTACCGCCCAGCTTGAAAAAGCAATTTGCTAAACTGAATGTGGCGGAAATAGTCATTCCTCCACTACGTGAAAGACTTGAAGACATCCCTTTGTTTTATAATAAGCAACTTTCCTCGGGAGCCCATGAACGCCTTTATTCATATGATTGGCCTGGAAACATTCATCAACTTCTTGAGGTTGTTAAAAAATCAGAATCATTTTGTTTGTCAGAAACATTACATGCCGAGGACCTCATTCTCCCACACAGTGATCATTCCCTGGATATCTACTCTGCTTTACCAGAACCTGAACAGGGATTTGATATGCCATCATTTTTAAGCAAGGTGGAAAAACAGCTTATCATTCGTGCTATCTATAATGCCGATTTTAATCTTAGCGAAGCAGGCCGTATACTTGGTGTATCTGATGCCACGATTAGGAAGTTCTGGAAAAAGTATAGGCCTGATTAACCCTTACGATGTTGCCTAAAAATATGGGACACCCTTTTTGAGAGAAATTGTGGTTATCTAAGGAGTCTTCGATTAGCAGAAAAGTAAGTCTCAATTGCATTTGTAGCTGCTTGTATCGAGACTTTGATTTTGAGACGAGTTATGAGACAAGGTCTATTGACTTCAAACGGTGTTATGAAGTATTCGAAACTGAGTCTCAAAAACCAATGTTATTGAGAATCCTGATAAGGCCCTGCGTAATGAAATTTCCAGTTTGAGCTATAGGTAATAGACCGAGGGATTTTCAGTCCTCAATAACTCATTGATTCTCAGCTATATACAGGATTTGTGACAAAAAATCCACTCGGGCTATTGGGCTTTTGAAATTACACGAGCAACAGGAAGTCGTCCGTTGTCAGCAACCATATTTGCATAGGTAGGATATTGGTATAACCCGTACATCAGTTGGGGCTCTAGGAGTGCCAAAACTTTTTGTGCATTAACAGGGCTCAGTGCTACAAGCAAACTACCAGCGTCAACCTTAACTTGGTTTGCCTTTTCCCTCGAGACAACAGCTCTACCACCATAACGATGATACATTTCATCAAACTTTGACTCAATTGTATCCAACGTGCAATATTCGACGACGAGATCCACTGGTACAGATATCACATTGAATGGAATTCCATGGTTTGTGAGTAGTGTCCTGAAAGCCTGAGCATGAGACTCTCCAATTAGGTAAGCTTCAGGAACTGCCACCCGTTTTTTTATCACCAGGTCAGTCATGAAATTTGGCGCATTAATCAGCATTTCCTCATGGGTGGTCTTGTTAATGACGGGAATATGCTCAACAGATTTATCCAACCTGGCCCAGAAATAGTTGGTGGGAGCCCATAATAGGGGCCTAAATTTGGTTTTATCGGGGAATAACGTCCTAGCCTGTTTAAGTAGAGTTTTGTCGCTCAGGACCTCAAATAGTAGTTCTGTGTAATTATACACCCGTCGTGGGAGATCGTGATTATCCTCATTATTCTTTCGGTAAACCCCAGCCTCAATGATAAAGGATAGTCCGCCATACATAGCGGCTCCATTCAAACCACCATCAATATCAGGTGCACTAAAACGTTGCTCCCCGTCAGGAGGAACACCACCTACAAAATACCGATGGAATTTAATTTCCTTGTTCAACATTGCTTTTTCCATCCGCGCTACCAGAAAGGCACCCTGCTGGATGATTTTATCCTCCAGGAAGGGAGAATTGGCATAATCCATCATGATTTCAGGCCATTCGATCCAGCCCTGAGAGAGATAGTCATCACTATCCCGCCCAAATTCATGGCAGTCAATGGATACATGAGGTCGGATGGAACGGAATGCTTGATGCAGGGCAATCGTTTCAGGTTGATCCAGAGTCATGTGATCGCGGTTGATATCTGCGCCTACAGCGTTCCGCCGTTGATCTTTTTCCCCTCCATCGGGGTTGACCATGGGCATGAGCCACAATTCCACACCTCTGGGTAGGACTTTATGATTCTCCCTGATAGAATTGGCCAAGTACAAGAGCGCTTCTTTGCCCGCAGGTTCGTTGCCATGCTGCTGTGCGTAAAAAAATATTCTGGTTTTTATATCTTGATTCGGTTTTGCTATTTTTAACAACCAGAGCACAAGACCTTCAGTACTCTCACCAGCATTCTCAAGGGTAAAGTAAGGATCATCATTCAGGTCATATAGCTGGTTGATCATCTCAGCATATGGTGTGATCTGATGGGGGTAATCTTGAGCAATAAATTGGTTGCCTGCATTTAGAATGTATGGGGCAAGCACGATTAGCAATGTTAATTGAAAACGCTGGAACATGGTAAAGATAGGTCTCATGGGGTGCAATCTGGGTTTAGGAATGTTAAGTCGCGGTATTGAAATATGCATTTTTGAAACATCATAGCACGAAAATGGTAATTTTACTTCATCAGGACCAGCTTGATGCTTTCAAGCTCATCGCTGGTTCGAAGCACGCAAAAATAGATACCTGATTCTACTTCTTTTCCATTGGTCGCTAATCCATCCCATACTCTACTATGAGTACCAGCCGATCGATGAGCGTCCTCGAGTTTGACAACTGTTCTCCCTGTGATGTCCGTAATGCTCAGGTTGACATGGCTCGGATCAGGGATTGCATACTGGATGGATGTTTCAGGATTGAAAGGATTGGGCCATGCTGTTAGCAGAAACTCATCAGGTAAAAGAGAACTATCATTCTTGATACTGACGGGAGCTTGGTTTTGGAGGTCATAGGAAGTATCCTCAGTGATGATATGGATACGCATTCCCAGAAATCCACCATAACAAGTATTATGCTCTGGAAAACCTGCGTGGGTCAATTGGGAACCATCCAGAACCCAGACCTGACCATTGGAGCTAAGGATACCAACGTCATTCACAGTTGCCGTGACATCTGAATCTATTAGAATTCCAGTAAGTCCAGGATGTTGACCCATTGCCCACAAAACACCCACCAAACGATTCTCATATTCATCATATTCATGCCAGATTCGGGGCATAATCACTGTCCCGGGCAAATTACCAGTTACTGCATTGAGGCTAAGGTTGCCACGCCATGCAGCCAGATTGCCTGACAGGTTATTCACTTGATAGGCACCCTGCTCAGCTGTTATGTCCGATGAACCATCCAGACTAAGGGACTGATAGGTTACTGGTGCCGTATTGGGTGTGACTGGGAGCAGTGTCCCTCCGCCATCCAGGAGGGTTTTGCTATTTAAATTATATACTGAACCATGGATAAGTTGATCCATACCTAACGAGGTCAATTCCAGGGGCTGGGTGTCGCTACAATCCACATTATGAGTGATACCTGGTTGAGCGTAGAGCACTGAGACTGAACCTTCTCCATAGACTGTCATGACACCCTGGGCATCCACACAGGCAGCGGTATTATCGGCAATGCCGAGTCCTGTTAGCCATGTGCCAGTCTCGTGCTCCCACCGGGCCAGCATGGGGATGAGTCTCCCGAGTCGGCCACGACTATGAAAATGACTGTCGGTGATCACATCTGGTAGAAGAGGGAGCAAGGCCTCAGAGAGAGCCATATCCAGTCGGCATGGATTATCCAGTGCTTCGGGTGCAATGATGCTGCCATATTCTGCGCTGAAATCCACTTGGCCCAGAACGGCCAGACCAGCACTGGTCCCGCCAATTACACCGCCAGCATTAAAGACGTCAATAATAGCCTGCTCTGCAAGTGTCCCAGCCCAGGTCTCAACATAATCCCATTGATCACCACCTTCGATGAAGATTCCCGAAGCTGTCCTCAGGAGATCAGCAGTTGTAGGATCATCGGCCATCGCTCGCGTAATGATCTGAAGGCCCTGGCTTGCAGGATCTGCTCCAAAGCTTTGAAAATAGCTGGGATACCAGCTCGCAGTCGAACTGACGTCTATGTTGATGACAATTCCACTATCAGCTTGGTCAACGAACCAGGCATATGGCAGATCTGACCAGTCATTATAGTCTTCACCACCGCCTCCAACCAGGAGGAGACTACCTTGGCCTAAGACCAATGATAGAGAAAACAACAGGACTGAACATCTCTTCACAACAGTCATAGCCTAGCTTCCTTGTTGGGTTTCATCATCTGAGATCTTTTCAGCGAGCCCAATACCGGTATAACCGTATAAGATGGCGAAAAAGACTCCCAGATAGCACATAAAAGCCCAGGGAATGTAGGCTAGGGTACTCACACCCAGGGTTCCAGACATATAGACCCCAGCCATACTCCAAGGGACCAGGGGTACGATGACTGTCCCACTATCCTCAACTGTTCGACTCAAGTTTTTTGCGGCAAGACCCATTTTGCTAAAGAGGCTGGCAAATAGTTCTGCTGGAATAATAATGGCCAGGAAACTGCTACCTGTAATTATGGCTACAGTGATGGCAGATCCAGCAGTGGTAAGGATGAGGCTGCCCCTGGATGATATCCATTTGCTCAAACTCTGAAGAATGGTATCCAACATACCTGCCTTCCGGACTATACCTGCAAAGGCAAAGGCACAGAGAGCGATGAGGGTGACCCCCATCATACTCATCATTCCTCCTCGTGTAAGCAGGCGATCAATCTGGGCATCACCTGTAGCAGAGACATAACCATTGACCATCACATCCAGAATCTGAGTCAGGGAGTGGGATTGAAAAATGAGCGCTAACAGGGCTGCTGTGAAAGCTGAGGCCAGCATGGAAGGCAGGGTTGGCATCTTTTTTACAGCTGCTACCAGCACGATAAGGGGAGGTAGTAGAAGAAGCCAATGATAATTAAAAGCTGCAGCCAGATTGACCTGGATGAGATTGAGAACCCCGGCATCCACATTGTGGTCAATATAGTAGAGACCTAAAAATAGATAGATGATCAAACCAATCAACCAGGCTGGTGTTGTCGTCCAGAGTAGATGTCGGATGTGATCGAAAAGATTGGAACGGGCTGCAATAGGTGCCAGGTTAGTGGTATCCGAGAAGGGTGAGATCTTATCACCAAAGTAGGCACCTGTAATGATGGCGCCTGCCGTCATCCCTCTGGGAAGCCCAAAGCTCTCTGCTATGCCCATGAGGGCGATCCCAACCGTCCCTACAGTTCCCCAGGAAGAACCGGTAAACAATGAGACGACGGAACATAGGATCGAGGCAGTGATCAAGAAATATTTGGGTGAGATGATGTCCATACCATAATGGATCATCATGGGAATAGTACCAGAAATGATCCAGGACCCGATGAGCAAACCGACGGTAATAACAATTAGCATGGCAGGCATGGCCTGGGTAACAGAGTCAACGATCCCAGATTCCAATTCCTTCCAGGTCCAGCCAATGCGCCACGCCATGATCCCTGCTACAGTGGCAGAAATGATGAGCAGAGCTTCGGCTCTAATGTGGTAAACCCCATAGCCAACACCTAGCAGCAGTCCCATGATGAGCAGGGGAATGAGTGAATAGAATAAACTTGGTTTGACTTTTATACGAGCTTGCATGTTGTGGGGCCGATCTTAAGGGCAAGAGGGTCGGACTGAACCGACCCTCTTGACTATTTTAAATAATGGATTTACTCCATGATGAGATAGTCAGCTCTGACAATTCCTTCAGAAGCTGTTGACATCCAGATCACATCATCCATGATCTCGAGATGTGTGATATTATCCTCTGGTACCGCTCCCGCCGTTGCAGCTGAATCATACACGCTGTAGCTGAAATCGCTGGTGTTCATTCTAACCAGACCGGCTCCATCAGTAGCCAGCCAGAGATTTCCAAGATGATCAACTTCAAGATCGTTGATGGGATTTGACAGAACAGAAGCATCAGCATCACTGAAGGTGGTAACTGCGCCACCAGTGATCTTATATAGCTCCTGAGTGTCTGCATCAGGTACCCACATGTTGCCGTCAAGGTCCATTGTCATGGCATAAGTATAGTAACCTGCAATGTCACTCACTTCATGCCAGCTGCCGGCTGCATCACGATAAACAACACCATACCATGTCAGCAGATAAAGTGAGCCATCACTGGTCTCACGAAGGTCATAGATCTCAGGGCGACCACTACTCATACCAATATCTGCTGCGGTCCACATGGTCCAATTGGCACCATGGTCATCAGAGAACCAGATACCTTCATCCGTACGGTTGCTGAGATAGATGTTGCCTTCGCTGTCAACCTGAACAGTCCGTGTATAGTCATCAATTGCAAAATCAACTTTTCCTTTGGTTCCATCAGCCTTGAGATAGCTAGCACCATAATGTGTACAGAACCATTTCGTGTTCTGATCATCTACTGCCATGTAGTAAACGCGATCTTCGAGTCCATCAAGAGACAGGTCTGCATCCTGGTAAACAGTCCAGGCACTGTAGTCCGCACTGAGCATGGAAACATTGGCGACACCAGACGCAGCATCTTTCTGGCCGCCGAACCAGATGTTACCATCGTTGTCGAAATCGATGCAATAAACTGCGTTGGCTGGCAGATCGCTGTTGGTCATATCATAGAGTGTGAACTCAGGCGTATGCACTTCTACAGTGAGCATGACATCCATACTGGTTTCGTCTTCACCGTCTGAGACCATACAGGTGACTGTGTAGGATCCAGCTGCATCTGCTGCCGTATAGGTAACAACAGCCTCGGTTCCGTCAAGACTGCCGCCTGTGGCAGTCCATGTGTAGGTGAGATCATCCCCATCAGCATCATCAGCAACTGCTGTGATGGTCGCGTCCTCCCCGGTGAATAGGGTGGTTGGAACTGCAGTGAGACTGGTGATCTCCGGTGCAGTATTTTCTTCCGTCTCTTCGCATGCCCAGAATGTCAGGGCCAATACGGCGAGCAGGATGGTGGTAAGTTTACGCATGTTTCTCCTCCTTCTTTTCGAGAGATTATTTGTAGTGTATTGATTCATTATTTCAAAGATTTGAACTGATTCCTACAGTTTGCAAGGCGCCAAAATGATCGGAGAGAACCACTGCATAGTCAAGACGCAGAGAATTACCTCCCAGGGGGAACTTCAGGCCTGCACCAAAGCTTAGATGGCTGAAATCAAATCCGTCCCGATAGGCTCCCCTTAAGAAAATTCGATCGCTGAATCCCAATTCAGATGCCAATATGATGCGTTCCGTATTGTCGCTGGGGATATCGGCATCAATCATCATTTTCCATGTCATGAAGTGAGTCTGGAGGGCATCAAAGGTGACACCAACGTGGAAGACCTGGGGCAGTCTGTAACCTGGACTCAGTCGTTCGATCCGTGGATTGTTGTCTTCGTCTCGGGCTGCTTCCTCATCCAGTCGAGATTTCACATCCTCGGCATCTTCAGAGAAAAGCAGGGTTCCACCAACATTCCGAACTGCCATACCCAGGACCAGATTCTTGAAATCAGTACGATATCGAGAGCCGATATCCAGGGCGACCTGGCTGGCAGTAGAATTCCAGATGTTCTCCTGGATATATTTTCCTGTTACTCCAAATGAGAACCGGTCTGTCATTTGACGGGCATACGCCAGACCCACAGCAAGATTACCAGCAGAATACAACTCTCCTGTACCCCCTGGATTCTGTTCCGTGGTGATTTCTGTATCATCCATGGAAAAACTGGTCAGGGTCAACCCTAAGGACGATGCCTCACCAAGAGATGCAGCCGCAGCAGCATAGGTTAAACGTGTGTCCAGGAACCAATTGGTATAAGCAACACTCAAGTCAATACCCTCTATCTGAGCGATACTTGAAGGGTTCCAGAAAAGTCCTGATGCACCGGTTATTGATGCTACACCAGCTCCACCCAGGGCAGCACCCTTTGCATCAGCTGGTATTTGCAGAAAATTTGCCCCAGATTGCCCCAGGTTTCCCTGGGCAAGTAGAGTCGTGGCCATACATATGAAGAGCGCTAAAAAGATGAGCCCTTTTGCATTATATATCTTCATACTCAGCTCCTATCTGACCAGTGCAAAGCGGCCGACCTTGTCACCAAGATCTGATTCAATGTGATAAAAATATATTCCTGAGACGATGGCTCGTCTCTCAGAGGTCAGTAGATTCCACTCCAGTCGACCCGTATTCTCAGCATGTTCCAGGGTTTGTAGTCGATCACCATCTACGGTATAGATGTGAATGGTGCAGGGGGAGGGCAGATTTGTGAACGCCAGATTACGAATGGGCTCACCAAAGGGTGTGTTCCCCAGCCTGTGATTGTCCCATTCAGCTGAAATGATATAAGGATTGGGCACCACCTTAATGTCATCGAGATCAGATTCATTCAGGGATGCCTTGGTTTGAGGTTTGATGACCTGCGAACCTGACTGGTTGTCGATATTCTCAATATCAGCCAACCTTACCGATTCCTGAACCAGGCCATCTGCCATTCGATAGCTGGTCAGGTTGTAATAGTAAAGGAATCCATTGAGGACATCATAGTCTTCGTAGCTGTATGCCATGGTGTCCAGGTTACTTGTTCCTGAAAATTCTAGAGGAATTGTATCCAGCACTGTCCAATCCATGAGGCTGGGATCACTGGTCCGATAAAGGATGTACCCCTCAATGCCAGTTGTTGGTGCATTCATATCTAACTCATTGCTCCAGTAAAGAGTTACATTGTTGTTCCCCTGGTCATATGACAGACTAGGCTGGGGTGGGGGAACCAAACGGGCATAGTCATCCAAATGATGACTCCAGAGATTGTCCACGTTCTGAAGCAGATCTGCCTCATTATCGCCAACCATCACGCCTACCAGGATTTCAACACTCTCGCCAGCAGGAATCTCAAAGGGACCATTTACGATATAGGCCACCATGGCACCGCCCACAACGTTTCCAGATTCATCTTCGATGCGTGTCGTATTGGGATCGTCATAATGAGTCCCATTTGAAGGATTATCACCAAGATGAAAGAAGTCAGACACCTGTAGCAGGGGGTGTTCGTGGAAAAAGCTTGTATCAGAGCGCATGAGATTGAAACTCACAGAATCCCAAAAAGCGCTGTTTACTGCAACCTCATCCACAGTGACATCAATCCAGTGCCAATCTGTGATACCGAGATGATTGGGTGTCTCCAGAAAAGTAATGCCGTTAAGAAAGGGGTCGGCCTCACCCCATTCATCGCTATAATTGTCTGCATCATAAAAATAGATTAATTCTCGGTTTTTATCAAAAGCGATGCAATCATCTGCCCATTCTCTGGCTGCATTGTCATTGCCACCAATGTCCAGATCTGAGTAGAAGTTGAAGTAGACATCTTCCATGAGATCAGGACTATCGTTCTGCAGCTCAAAACGTAGGACAAGAAAGCGATCGGCTTCTGGTAGTCCCCAGCTATGAATGGTTTGATAGACTTTCAAGTCAAGCAGGAATTCATTATCAGGTCCATTGGGATCTGAATTTGCATAGCGCCAATTGGTACTGTCACTATAAGCACAGAAAGTTTCCTGTTGAGACAGGATCCAGTCCTCTCCGGCCTCATCCTTGACCGGCCAGCCACCTGCAGGCCAGGTTGATGGATTATCACTGATGGCGATCTCAGCATTGCCAGCATCAAATCCGCCAAGCGCATCCCACTCTTCAAAACGTCCATCAGCTGCTGAGATTACATTGGTGGGAACACCAACCATGATGCACTGACGATAAATGCTGATGTGACCACTGTTTATCGGGTACTCCATGGTCTTTTCAAATTGACCGCCATAGGGATAGTATTGACCGATATTTGTGGTGAAGTATCCTATTTGTCCCACATTATGGGTAGCAAATGCCCTATCCTGGAGCCCTGCTTCCACACTTGCAATTGAGACCAGCATAATGCCGAGCAGGATGTTTTTTAATAGAATGTTTGTTTTCATTGTCATATCCTGTTGATTATGTCTCATGATCAATATTTCATGGTGATGCCGAGATAGATCAAGCGGGGTGAATCCCAATTCTCGGGATTTGCTGCCCAGTCGTAGGTGCGACCTTCGATTTCATCCGGTTTACCAGTAAATGAATCCACCCGCACCACATTTCTGCGGTTTTCCAGGTTATAGACTTCCAGATAAGGGGTGAGCATGACAGGTCCCACCTTGAAATCGTAGTCTAGCAGGAGGTCCATGGTCATGGATGCCGGGAGGCGTTCATTGTTTGCTTCATAAGGTTCCGTAGCTCCCCGAATCCCTCGTGTATAGGGCAGGCCGGAGCCATAACGGTACAAAAGGGTAGCGGTGAATTTATGTATAAAACCAGTCAGGCTTCCTGAAAGGTTGTGACGTTGGTCAAAACCAAGGGGGAAGAAGCGCAGCGTCTGGCGATTGGCTTCTTCATTTCCCACTCGTTCCAGAGGACCGGAGCTTGAACCTTCGGCAACTGCATAGGTGTAATTGAGTTCACCGACGAGGAATTTTCCGCTTTTTTTGGATATCTGTAACTCCATCCCGTTGTTATAGGCAAAATCTTCGTTGATATGAAGCACCCAGGTCTCCCACCAATCCGGTGCTTCACCGGCATAAAAGGTCCTGGTCCCCAATAAATTGGTGTATCGCTTGCTGTAGATCGATGCTTTCACCAACCATTGTTCAGCGACTTGCCGTGATAGACCAAACTCATAGGCGATGGTTTTCTCAGGTTTGAGGTTGGGATCGCCATAACGGCCGTTTCCATCCATGAGAATCATGAGCATGTTGTCGGCATAATCAATATCTCCATCAGAATCGGCATCATAGAGAGTGCGTGCGTTGTTTTCTGCCTGGCCTCGATAAATGAACTGGTATTCAGGTTTTTGAAAGTAGTGGCCATAGCCAAAATGAAACACCATGACATCCGAAACGGGGTAACTGACACCGAGACGGGGAGACAACTGAACATGGGCTTCTGAAGTTTTCATGAGACTGAGATCACCGGTTTCAGCATCGTAGGGAGACTCCCAATAATCTGTATTAGCATCATGTAGATCCATTCTGAGACCAGCGCTGAGGATCAGGCTGGAGAAATCAACCTTGTCCTGGAAATAGGCAGCTACCTCTCTGGGCTCCTTTACATAGGCATCCAGACCATGGTTTTGGTAGTAAGGACTTCGGACACTGAAGTGATCAATACTGTGCTGTTTGAACTCAAAACCACCTTTCAATTCATGGTGGCGATTGGGTTGGTACACCAGAGATCCTTTCAATCCCAGGGTGCTCTGATCATTCTCTTCATAGCCGGTAACAGTTGCTTCGGTGAGGAATTCCTTCTCGGCATCTCGACGATATTCTGCAGACAGGCTGTCCAGGTCATAGTCACCACTGTCATAATGATAGCTACTCTGATAAATCAATAGATCAAAGTACCCCTTTTCGGAAAGGGTCTGCGAATATCCAAGACTCAACATGCTGCTTTGGCGATGTGGTATTGTCCAAAATTGGTCCGGGATGTACTTCCATGAGTGACTGTAGTTCTGGTAGTCCGCGGTGGAGAAATTGCCAATAAGCCGCAAATGCCCCTGCTTCATATGCTGGTCTGTGAGTTTGAAGAATACTTTATTCTGGTCTCTGTACCCCCAGGGGAGATAATTGTCACGACTATCCAGCGTAAATGATGTATACAAATGTGTTTTCTGTTTAATGATGGGACCTGAAAGGGACATATTGGTGACGGAGCGACTATAATCCTTGCTGTAGTTTTCTCCGCTAAGACCTGTGTTCTTCTGATCAATGCGTAGCTTCAAATCATCATTTCCACGTGCTGATGTGATGTTGATGACCCCGCTCATGGCGTTGCCATATTCAGCACTATATGTCCCGCTGATGACCTGCATTTCACTGATGGCATCTGTGGAAATCACGGATTGGGTCTGTATATCAGAATAGAGAGGATCCACCATGGGCACACCATCGATGTAAAAGGTAACCTCACCTGACCGACCGCCACGAAAGTGTAGACCACCATCATCTACAACACCTGCCTGGCCTGCCAAAAGGTCACCCACAGTTGTGGTAGGTATGATTGCCATATCCTCGCTACTAATACTCCTTGCTGTAGCTGTCAGGTCCTTTTCAATAACAGGGCGGGTACCGACGACCTCTACAGCCTCAACACCCAAAACAGTTGGGTTCAGGTCAAGATCTAAACGGGATATCCGATTGCTGCTGACGGCAACATCGTTGATGACAGCAATGTCATAGCCGATCATATTGGCCCTGACGGTATATTTTCCCGGAGGAATCTGGAGTATGAGGAAGCTACCCTCCACATCAGTGGCTGCTCCAAGTGCAGTCCCCTCCAGGATAACATTTACGCCTACCAGCGCATCTCCGGTTTCACCATCATGAACACTTCCACTGATCTTTCCGTAGTTGAAGGACCATAGACTCAGGGGGATCATAAGAGATAAAATACCTGCTAGTCTCATCGCATTTTTGATACTCTTTTGTTGTCGATACATTATTGATCCTCTATGCTATTTTACAAATTCATCATTTTCATTTGCCAGCTTGTTAATATTATTCACAAAGGAACGAGCCCGTTCTGGTTCACGCCGGGCACATTCAGTAGAGATGGCGTTGATGAGCACTGAAATGGCTGAGAATGAGTTGGTGTAGAGCATATTCTCACTATGAACAACGAGTACCTGGTTTGCATGCAGTGCACCTGGGGCTGATTGCTGATCTGTGATAGCCAGGATGGGCACAGCCATTGAAGCCATCCTTTTGCTCAAGGTGATGGTCTCTTTGGAATAGGGTGGAAAACTAATGGGGATGACCAGATCCTCTTTTGAAACAAAAAGGGATTCCTCGGAAAAGCTGTTTTCACCATGTCGAAATGCTCTGGCAAATTGACCCGTTTGTCTAAGTTGATAGGCCAGGATGCGTGCCATGAGGTAACTGATACCCAATCCCACGATATGGATTCGATTTGCATTCAGAATGCTGGTGACTGCAGAATCAAAACTTTGGGAATCAATCTCCTGGAGGGTTTGCCGGATATTGCTGATATCGTGGTTCGCCACGCTGGTGAGAATGTTTATTTCTTCATGTCCCAGCTCATCCAACTTTGGAATGGATATGTTTGCGAGACGATCAACCACGCCATCTGCCAGTGCTTCTTTCAACTCGGTATATCCCTTGTAGCCGATCCGCTGGGCAAAGCGAATGATGGAAGCATCACTGATCCCCACATCTTTGGATAGGTCCTGAACGGATTGGAACGGAACGCGCTCCGAGTTTTCAAGAATCCAATGGGCGATCACTTTGTGATTCTTGGTTAGATCATCATAGTTGGAGCGAATCTTTTCACGCACATTTGAAAAAGTCATAATTTCACCAATTCATGTAGTAGGGTGGAATGAGTAGGAGCAGCCCCAGTAGGAGAAAGATCATCTCTAGTTTTATGATCCACGCAGCCCAGCGAGTCCAGGGAATCTTTGCCAACATGAGCACACTCATGGTCACAGGGGAGGTGGGGATGATCAAATTCCCAAAGCCATCACCAAACTGATAGGCCAGAACAACGACCTGGCGCGATACTCCCAGGAGATCTCCCAGGGGTGCCATGATGGGCATGGTCAGAACAGCCTGTCCGCTTCCAGATGGAACCAGAAAGTTCAGACTGGTCTGAGATAGAAACATGATCCAGCCGGCAAAAAGCGGTTGCACACCATCTACTAGCCCGGCTAGTCCATGGAGGATGGGCGCGATGATGTGTCCGTCTTCAGCGATGATCAGTACGCCTCGAGCAAGGCCGATCACCAGGGCTGTCCCCACCAGATCTTTCGCCCCGTCAATAAATGCATGAATGGTATCTTCACTGCCCAATTTTCCAACCCAACCCGCCAGAAAACCAGCGACAAGAAAGAGAGCTGCAATCTCTTGTATATACCATTGATAATTTAAAACACCAAAAACCAGTATGACCATGGCTGACAGGAAAATTGCCAACACTCTCCCAGTTTGAATAGCGTTATCTCGTTGATACTCAGGGGCATCTTCGGATTGAATCTGCCAGGTCTCTGGCGCGCCCTCCATCTTGGATGCGGTTGGATCTTTGCGCACCCTCTCTGCGTAGCGCATGACAAAAATAATGGCAACGGTGGTAATAATTAGCCAACAGAAGAAGCGATAGCCTAGCCCGGAGAAGAGGGGAAGACCAGCAATGCCTTGAGCGATACCGATAGTAAAGGGATTCAGGAAGGCCCCTGCGAATCCAGCACCTGCCCCGACAAAGGGTATGGCTACACCAGTAATGGGGTCGTAACCAAGTTTTACCGCCAGGGGGATAAATATGAGTATAAAGGGAATCACTTCTTCGCTCATCCCAAAAACAGCCCCCCCAAGTGAAAAAATGATCATGAACACGGGGATGAGAATGCGTCGCAGCCAGGGACTCTTTTCCTGTCTTTTTAGTAAATTCAGGATACCGGTATCAATGGCGCCTGTTTTGCGAAAAACACCAAAAGCGCCCCCAACAATAAGCACAAAACCTATGATTAGAGCGGCATCAACAAATCCTTTTATAGGAGCAGTGACTATGGCGCTGAAGCCTTGCGGTGATGCCTCGACCTGATGATAGGTCTCTGGATTTACGACCTCTCGACCATTTTGCTCGATGGTCTTGAATTCAGCTGCAGGAATGATCCAGGTCAATATGGCAATGAAGACCAGTAGACTGGCCAGGATCACATAGGTGTTTGGTGCTTTGAACTGGGAAAGTTTTTTCATCACTGGCCTGGTGTTTTTCGATTTAGATCAAAGACATCACCGTCACTCAGGATGTGGAAGCTCAGGTCTTGGCCGGTGAGATGATTGTTTGCATCACGTCGCAGCTTTGTTGCTTTGGATGCATCTAGAATATATACACATCGTTCACCACTAATCTCAGCCATCCCATTTCCGTGGACGATGAGCGCTGTAGACTCATCAATTCCGATTCCCAACAAATCAGGATGCTCCAGAACGGTTGAGACCAGGCGATTGAAACGTTTTCTACGGATATGATGCTGGTCAATAATTGCGGTTTCGATTAATCCAAACCCTTGACGTACTTCAATATTGTCTGCCAGGAGATCACCAAAGGGATGGGTGGAATCAGGGTTGGCCAATTCAGTCCCTGTGATCATGACCTTGCTCATAATGGCGGCACCTGCGCTGGTTCCGGCGATGAGAGCACCCTCCTGATATAACTGTTTGATCATCTTCAGGCTCTCTGTGTCGTTCATGGCATCAGCCAGTCGTCTCTGATCACCTCCGGAAAAAAAGATTCCTGTTAAATTCTCGAATGCTTCCAGGACAGTATCTGTATTTGCATTTTCTCGTGTGATATGGATCCACTGTACCTGGCCAGCTCCGTACTCAAGGAACTGATCCCGTTGATATGTCCCCACATCAGCTGGATCACCACTTGCGGTGGAAATGACCAATATGTTTGAATTTTCTCCCCCTGCCAGGCTAACCATTTCTGAGATCATGGTTGCTGGTCTGCGCCCGCCACCGATGATATACAAGGTACCCTCGTTCCCGTTAGCGGGTTCGCTGAAGCAGGCGCTATAACTAATGATATATATCAGCAAGGAAAAAGTGGCGAGAGTGAATCTACTGATTTTCATGGGGATCCTTAGCTACCAGCGCCTTTGCAAGTTCCAGATTGATCATCATGTCTTCCAAGAGCACAAACTCCTCTCGGCTATGCGGTTTCTGTGCTCCAATTCCTAGATTGAGTGCTGGCAGACCTCTTTTATTAAAGGAATTGGCATCGCTCCCTCCAGCTGCTATATGTGATTCTGAAGGTAATCCCAGCTTTTTGTAGTGTGTCTGAATACGCTTAACAATAGGTGCGTCTTCAGGGATAAGGAAAGGCTCAAAGACCCATTCAGCTTTCAGCATAAAACTGCCCTGCATTTCTGCACAGATATCTTGAGCCACCTTGCTAAGCTTCGCTACTTGTGCCTCTACATCTTCTTCCTTCCAGCTTCGGATTTCTCCTGAAATGATGACTTTATCTGGTATCACATTTGTAGCTGTACCCCCAATGATTTTGGCAACATTAAAGGTTGTTTTATCATCAATTCTCCCGTTGGGTAAGTTTTGGATGATTCGTGAAGCAATATGTATGGCGTTGATCCCCTTTTCAGGTGCCAGACCGGCGTGGGCTGATTTACCGTTGATGGTCATTTCCCAGGTCATAGCCCCATAGGAGCCTTTGATGTAATGGCCGGGGCGAAGGGAGGAATCAAATACAAATGCCTGAGCGATCGTTTCTGACTGCTTTAAGGCTTTCGACCCTCCAAGGGTGCTTTCCTCACAAATGGTGAATACCACGGTAAAATCAGTAAATTGTTCAGGATTCTGGCTGGCGGTCTCCAATAGTCGCAGGAGGGTAGTAACCCCAAGACGGTTGTCCACACCAAGCAGGGTAGAACCGTCTGAGGTAATGCGATCTTTGTGCCGAACAGGAACAGTATCTTTTGTGTCAAGGGGAGTATCCATATGACAGGTTAACATGGTGTCCCCGCCATTTCCAAATGTGCATATGAGATTACCAGAATTTCCCTGGCCGCTTTCATAGGCTTGATCTTCCGTGATTTTAATGGAACTGCCATTGAGACGGGTTCTGATAAAATCAGCGACAGGTTTCTCTCTGGAGGAAGTGGCAGATATCTTGACCAATTCCATAAATAGGGAGATGGTCTGCTCATCTAATGGTATTGTTTGCATGAAATTCTACACCTAATGCAATGTTATGTAATATTTGTTACAAAGCTAATTTTGAAAATGTAAAAGGCAAACAGAAAATCATCAGATCCGTTCCTTTTTTACAAACCTGATCTCACTGATGGATTTAAAAAAATACTATTATAATGATGGAGGTCTTTTTAGAGCAGAGGGCGTAGTTGCAAGTCCTCAAGTAGTTTGTATTTAGTCAGACTATCAATAGTGAACCTTGTGATACCGCTTCCGGAGCTTGGCAGGTGGAAAGGGTCTATATCATCACTGCAAATCTTGAATATCTGATTCCCCAAGATGATGATCAACATCTCCAAATGGTACAACGACAAGCAAACCCGTAGTCATATCAAGTGATTCCAATGTATGAATGAGCTCCAACTGCCCACTCTCTATGAGCTCCCCAGTCGTGGGCGACCAGGATTCAAAGGCAGTCATGCACCCCAATGACGGGGTAAGTGGATAGCATGGAAGATTTCGATAATATTCCGGGTTGATGGTGGAGCCATGGGCGATGATCTCACTACGTCCTGCTTTGCCGGCATAGAAACTGCCCCAGATTGGAAAGTAATCCTGCCAGGATGCGGGCAAAAGATCTGAGTAATGCAGATGATCCCAGTCTTGTTTCAGTTCCGGATCATGCATGAAAGCAGCCAGGTCGGTTTCAAAGGGCATCCGAGTCTGGACAGTGGGAGTGGGTCCGATAAAAACATTATCTGAAACCCCCAATCCCTGTATGGAATAAATCCCTGGCGGCGTATTCCCGTTGGTCAGGTACCAGGGCAGGTTAGTTACTGCCCGGGCCAGGTGCTGGATGTAAAGCAATTCACCTGAATCATTTCTCAAAAAGTTCCCTTCTGAACCCCTGAATATGAGAACACCAGAATAATCGCGATTGTCTGGCTGAAGAGAAAACAATACAGGTAATCCCAGGATCAGCTCAGCATGTAATAAATCTGAAATGGGGGGAGATGCCATGCTATCGGTTAAGCTGGAGACCAGCGACAATAGTATTGGGTCGTGTGACCAATCGGGATACAGCATATCCAGATCCAGAAGTAATGTGTCGGCTTGAAGAGCAGGATTCGCCTGCAATAGATAATTAATCGCCATGGCATAAAGTTTTGCTGAGTTGAGCAAGGGTAAAAGCTCACGTATTTCTGTTTGAAAGGTCTTGGGGTATGAGGTATAAACAACTTCCAGAAGCGACCGCATAAAACCAGGGGAGTGATTGGTGAAACTCTCCATGGCTTGCTGTACAGCACTATCGGTCAGGGCCGAGGTATATCCGCTTAACTCCATGGCCCAAAAAGCACCTTGCCACAGCCCTTCAGTAGAATTGCTCAGAGGAGTCCTTAAAGCTGCATCGATGGTTTCATTGATGAGATTTTCATGAAATGTGTCTCTGGCCTCTGTAATGGTCCTGTCAGATCTCAAATTGATCTCATTGCTGCAAGAAATCCACACCAGTTGAGCCAGGCTTAGTAATATTGACCCGATTAGACGAGTCCGCATGTTTGCCTCCTGAAGTCACAGGCTGTACATGTCCCGGCAGAACATAATAGTTGATCCCGATGTTCACTAAAGAACCGCTTACCCTGGTCAAGTACACTTTTGATTGATATGAACATTGAATTATATGCTCCAACAGATTCATAAGCGATCAATTGTTGATCTTCCAGATAGGATTGGAAGTTTATAAATCCACCGGAACACCCTGGTACCTCTATGAGGGCTTGTTCTCCTGAGACAGAAACACCCGAGGGCACAACATTCATGTGGTCCCAGGGAAAGACATCCACCCAGGGGACGTGTGCAATGGATTCAAGATAATGACCAAAGGAAAAGGCTTTAAAATCAGTTCCCAGAAATAATATATAAGCATCACTCCGCTTTGAAAACCACTCCAGGATACTCCCCGAACCCAGGGGACTCTTCGGTGAGGCCAGCAGCTTCTCCTCTCGAGCAGCTTGCCCCCATAAAGCGAATGAGTGGGTCGGGGAGAGCGAACGCACCACATCTTTTCTATTCCAGAAATTCTGAGCCAGAGTACCCGTAGCCGCTGGACTGGTCGTGGGATCAAAGGTCTCATGCGTCCCATCCATTTTCTTCAAAAAGTAGGTAAAGGTAGGGTAGATGATGGACCCCTTAACAGTGATCAGCTCGGTTAAGGTTGCGTTGACATTATCCGGAGTCAGGTCTGGGAATTCGTGTTTTAAATGCTTGAATGCACCATGGACGAGGAGCTGCTGGCCAGGTCGAATGCCTAGTTTGTAAAAATAATTTATTAATGATTGACCCGAGTATGTCACCTTGTAATATTCAACGCCTTTGTGGTGATTGACAACCTTTATGCTCTTGTTGACCGTAAAAAATCAGGATGTGGGGACTCAAAATGAAACTCTCAGACGCTAAACATCTCTTCACATTGATGACGCTACTCTCTCCACTTCTGGTCATGGCCCAGTTGGAGGAATTTCGAGCAGTCAAGCTTACCAATGTGGATAGTGATATCCTTGCCTCTCATGAAAATATTGCCTCTGGCATGGCTTATTTGAAAAGTATAAACGTCAATGCTGTGTTGGTGGTTGTCTGGAATAGTAGTGGGTCAGATGGGGATCACACCCTATATCCCAGCGAGGTTATGAATAGTTATTTTGGACGTCCCATCCATCCCGCATATGTCAATCGCGATCCCCTGGCTGAGGTTATTACCGAGGCCCATCTTAGAGGGATCGAGGTTTATCCCTGGTTTGAAATGGGGTTTTCAACCAGCTATGGTCAAGATGGTGGATACATTCTTGATGCTTATCCAGATTGGGCTCTTGAGGATGTAAATGGTGATCTCCTGGTGAAGAATGGGTTTGATTGGATGTCTGCAATTAACCCGGAAGTCCAGGACTTTATCATGGCCCTGACCCTGGAAGTCGTCGATAACTATGACGTGGACGGGATTGAATATTCTGACAGAATTCCTGCCATGCCGGTTGAGGGGGGTTATGATCAGGTTACTTCAGATATCTACCGATCCGAGCATGAGGGCTCTGATCCACCACAAAATTATGATGACACGAACTGGAAACGCTGGCGTGCTGATAAGCTCTCAACCTGGATGAAAAGCGTTTATGATTCAGTTAAAGTTCGCGGGTCTGATCTCATTGTTTCATCCAGCCCCAGTCTCTACCCCTGGTCCTATCATGAGTATCTGCAAGACCCTAAAACCTGGGTGGACTCTGGATATGTTGATACCAATATTCCGCAGCTCTACCGCTATGAGTACTCAGGTACCGGTGGCTATTTATACGAATTGGAGGAAGCACTGGCATATCATCCTGCAAATCAGCGGGAAACCTTTTTTGCAGGAGTGCTGGTGAAGGTGGGGAACTATCGAATCACCCCCCAATTCCTGCTCCAGAGCCTCACTGCAAACCGGGACCATGATGTCAATGGGGAAGCTTTATTTTTCTACGAAGGACTCAGGGAAGAGAATGATCTGATTGGCACTACCCTGGTGGAAAATCATTATGCCGAATCAGCCAGGATGCCAGGCAGACAAGGTAACAACTGGCGTCCTCAAGGGCTGGTAGTCAACGAGACCGACCCAGGGGCAACCCTGGTTGGTGATTGGACACCCAGCAGTGGGATCGGGGGCTATGAGAGTAGCGTCCTGCTCCATTCCTCAGCGGAGGCCGCTTCAATTCGCTATAGCTTTGATGTGCCTGTTTCCGCCTACTACCATGTATACTCATATTTGATTACAGGTCCTCTTGCCAGCGGTAACTTTGTTGTCTTCAGCCAATCCGACACCCTCCAGATCCAGCCCAATATGCATAATACCTATCATCGTGGCTGGTACGAATTATCCAGCGTATATCTGGAAGCAGGAACACAAACGGTTCTGGAACTGAATAATAATGGTATCGATGCTGGTCAGATGGTGCCCGCTGATGCCGCCATGATCATGATCGACAGAAAGCTTTCTCCTGAAGTCCAGTATGCATACCCATCAGGGCTTGTTACTCCACCAGAATTACCTATTAAATCGAAACTGATCACGGCCTTCCCCAATCCGTTTAATGGTGAAATAACCCTGAATTATTATCTGCCAGAATCTGGTTCTGTTCACATGAAGCTTTACAACATTAGAGGTCAAGAGATCTGGTCCAGCACCAGCTACAACAGTATAGCAGGACCCCAGACGACCCGCCTGACCCTTAAGGATCAGGAAAGCGGAAATTATTTCATTGTGATCGAAGCGCAGGAATATCGATCAGCAAGAAAATTACTTCTGATCAAATGATGTTTTAGCAGGTTCATTGAGTTGTTTCAGGTGTCGGAACCAGGTGAAATAGAGTCCGATACTCAGCAGGACAAAACTTAACCCGATAGTGAGAACATAGTCCCATCGTCTGACCATGATGGCCATACCTGTGAGGAATAGGCTTAATTGCCAGGGAACTGCCAATACTGTTGAAGCCAGATCACGGTGGTGTTCAATTTTGTCATGCTGCCACATCGCTTGTGGGAGGTTCTTCCGGACTGGTTTCCAGAAACCAAAGGGTCTGGTCCTCTTATAAAATCCTTTCAATACATCAGCTGAGGTTGCCGGTGTCAACCAGGTACCAATGAGGGTGCCCACTGTGGAAATCGCAATCACACTGAGAAAGGTCCAATGCTCAGGTTGCACCGGAAAAATGAGTTTGAGCAGAATGGCAGCCAGCATACCAGAAATGACACCTGCTGAGAAACCATAGCCATTCAAACGCCACCAATACCATCGAATGACCAAAGGTACAATCATACCACTCCCGATACCCATGGTAAGCCAGCTCCAGATATCATTCAGATTTTGAATGTTCAAAGAGAAAAACAAGCCCAGGGCGACGATCATTAAGGATGCCCAGCGACCCTGACTGACCAGCTTTTTATGATCAGCATCTGGATTGATGACATTCTGGTAAATATCCCTGACCCAATATGCAGCCCCGGCATTGACTATGGAATCAAATGTGGACATGGCTGCTGCCATAAGACCGGCAATGAGTAAGCCTTTGAGGCCCACTGGGACCAGATTCTGGATAACCAGGGGTAAGACACGCTCAGGATCCAGATCAGTCATACCCATGGAGTTTGAGTAGACCACACCCATAAGCGCTATAGCGGTAATAAATGGCCAGCGGAAGGCGAGAAGACCTGTCCAGAGCAGTGATAGTAGACCAGCTTCACGGTCATCTCTGGCAGCCAGATATCTCTGGATCATATATCCACCTGTGCCGCCGCTACCCTCTATGATGACCTTGAGCATATAGAAAAATATGATAAACCCCAGAGGCGTATAGACGCTGTAGCTGCTCTCTAGAGGAATGTCAAGGTGCCAACTGGGTAGGACATGGGTCCAGCTCTGGCGGCTACTTTCCACCATCTGATAGCTGCCATCCTGCATGGGGATAGAGAGGTTGAATGAATCTGGAATTTGAAATTGAGTGAAGGCAATAAAGCAGATTGATATGATGGTGATGAAGATCAGCCCACCCTGAAAAACATCAGTCCACACCACTCCATACAGTCCACTGGCAACAGTATAGATCATAGCCAGAGAGATCATGAGGCTTCCAGCCCAGAATTCGGGTCGTAATCCGAGCAACGCTGGAATTCCCAAGAACTCACCGATGAATTTTCCTGATCCAACAGCAAAGTAGGTTACGATCCATATGGTCGTGATGAGTGTGGCGGCTGCGGCAATCATGCGGGCCATCTGCCCCTGGCGACCACTCCCAAAGCGAAGATTCATCCATTCAGCCATGGTCATGACACCGGAGCGACGGTTCCATTTCCCCATAAATGCCAGCAAAAAGGCCATGATAAGCACAATTCCACCACGCAGCTCAATATAAAAACCGCGCATACCCAGGGCATAGATTAGGGCGATGCTGATCATGGTCCCACTGATATCCAGATTGGATGCCATACCTGAGGCACCCAAGGCCCACCAGGGCATTTTTTTATTGCCTAAAAAATAGCTGTCAATGCTGCCAGCAGCCCGCTTCTGGAAATAGAGGCCGGTGAGAACCATGCCAAGCAGGTAGACGGCAACAATGAGTTTATCTATGAAGGCCATGATCAGTTGCTGGATGATGAATAGAATTTATCAGATATCATTTTTCCAAGTTTGTGGTTTTCCTTGACCAGACCTTCATAAAAGAAGAAAACCTCACCATCATAGCCCAATCGACGATTGCTGGTGATGGCGGCTTCCAGATAATCTTCCGGGATCAGGTATTCTCCAACATTCATCAATATTCCAGGAGTAATACAGGCATGTTCTTCTTGAGTCAGTCCCAGAGAATCTGCACTCAGGGATTCCATGGTGGTGATATAGCGCTCGACGTCATAGCGGTAATTCTGTGGAATAATCTCATCAGCATAGCCACCCTTGATCCAGGCGGGCCAGTCCTGGAGGTATTCATCATAGGACCAGGGGTAGACAGAGGGTGCCCAGGAAACGCAAAGATCAGGTTTGATGGCTTTGATATCAGTGTAGAGTTTCTGACCAAAAGCATTAAGAATATCAGCTCTCCAGCGTTTGAATTCCACTGAACGCGGATCGTCTGGTGGAGCGGCTCCCTGGTGATCATCTGCATAACGTTTCTGTGTGTATTCAGAATAACCACCTTCCACGGGTTGAGCTGGCAAACGGTCATCCCCTTGAACACCATCCACATCATATTTATTGACGACTTCAAGAATGATCTTGCTGATAAAGGTCTGGACCTCCGGGTGATAGGCATTCAACCACTCGAAGCCATTTTTTGTGAGGAGTGCACCAGAGGTATCGCGAGCAGCCCAATGGGGATATTTTTGGAGAATGACACCACCGTCCTTTTTGTACGATGCGGCAAAACCATACTCAAACCAGGGAATGATACGCAGACCTCGAGCATGACCAGCAGTGATTATCTCTTGTAAGGGGTCCCTGCCATCTAGACGAGGATCAATGGAATATCCCAGATAGTCTTGACTGACCTCACTGGGGAAGAGGGTATGGGAATCATTCCACATCACCACATAAATTGTATTGAAACCATGTTCTGCTAAAAAGTTAACAGCTGCTTGTATCGCGTTTTTACTAAACAGAACATCACTATCCACATTCGTTAACCATACACCGCGGACTGGTGGACTTGTAGAATCAGCTACTGGAACAGTTTGTGGGGTACAAGCAACCAGAAATAGCATGGTGATGAGTAGAGCTAGGGATTTTGGCATGAAACACTTTCCAATTGAGTAAGATGATTAATGATGGTCTCAGCAATAAGTTTGTGACCAGGCGGCGTAGGGTGCACACCGTCGGTTGACCAATAGCCTGGAGGATGGTCATGCATAACTGCTTCAAATGTGTCCTGTAAACTGATAATGGGCAGAGCCGTTTGATAAGCTATTACAGAGACCGCTTTAACATAGTCTGAGGTGATTTGGGTGATTTTTGTTTCAGGTTTTGCCCCCAGCAAGAAAGGCGTAATCAGCGTGATTTTTGTTTCAGGCAGTGCGACCATGGTTTCATAAATTACTTTTATGTAGATGTCCTCAAAAGATGCGATTCTATTGGTGAGTGTCCCGGCATGATTCAGGGTCACATGGGCGTCATTGATACCTACATATATGAATAACCAGTTGGGCTTCTCTGCCAGTACATCTCTGTCCCAACGGAGATTTAGCCCTTCAATTGTATTACCACAAATGCCCTTGTTTGTAACCTGAATTTTGTATCCGCTATAGCGTCGTTCCAGCTCTGCATGCAGCATGGCAACAAAACCTTCACCCAGGGGAGGGCAGTGGTTGGTGCGTCCTGCATCGGTGATACTGTCCCCGATAAACAACAAATGGTCATCATGATTACAGCGAAGTGAACTCAATTGACATTCCTTATTGGTCTCAAGCTAGTTCAAAAAGAACTATGCAAAAAAGAATTTATTTGATTTCGCTCAGGGACAATTTAGATTAGTTAGTGCGCCGAACGAACATTCTAAAATATATCGTCGGGACCAAATGACAAGCAAACCATTTTTTCACCAAATGTTCAAACTATTTCTACTGGCTATGATCAGTTTGACAAATCTGGTATTTGCTGCTCCCACAGGCAAGATAGCCGGCAGGGTTGTTGACGGAGTATCGGGTGAGCCTTTGCCAGGGGTGAATGTGATGTTGGTTGGTACATCAATGGGAGCGGCAACTGAGTCGGATGGACAGTATTTCATCTTAAATGTCCCACCAGGTTTTCACACCCTTCGTTTTCTGTTTATTGGATACCAGGAACTGGTGGTTGAGGATGTCATGGTGAATATTGACCGGACCACGCGTTTCAATGCGTCTCTGAATTTTGCCGTGTTGGAAGCCAGCGAAATTGTCACCGTGACTGCTGAAGCCCCTATTGTTGAAGTCGATAAAACTGAATCTTCAGTTCACCTGCAGGCACAGGACCTGGCAATTCTCCCAGTAGAGGGGCTGAGAAACGTCATGGAGCTGACGCCTGGCGTCAATCGGAATGCCGACGGAACCATATCCATTCGTGGTGGCGGTGCATACGAGATCAATTATTCAATTAATGGCATTAAAAGTATGACTACCAACACCGGGGTTCCGGCCTACGGTACTGGAACCAAATCTGATAATAGCTGGAAAATGGATGTCAACCCTCTGGCGATCTCACAAATGGAAATCATCTCAGGTGGTTTCAATGCTGAATATGGAAATGCTCAATCCGGTGTGGTGAAGGTTGTCTCAAAGGAAGGTGGATCAAAGTTCAGCGGAGGTTTTCGCATGGAATATCGACCTCCCGGACAATACCACTGGGGTGAGTATATCTATTCCGACACTCAATATGAAATGGAACGTTGGGGCGATATCTCATCCTGGTATGGCGCAGAGCAGTTTGTCAATGACTCAACTGGCGTTGTTGACTCAGTCTTGGCTGCTGCAAATTATGCACTTTTCCTGGAAACCCACACGCCGAGCGAAGATAATGTTTTGGGTGCCTACGATTATCGGAAATCTCCTGCCACACGTTATCAGTTCAGTTTTGGTGGACCGCTAGGGGCTGATTCCGAAAAACTGTCATTTTTTATGGCGGGAGAGATCAAATCCAAACCAACCCGTTTGCCTACTCGAGAACAAATCCAGAAATTGCGCAACTTTTCATTGGTGCTGGCCTGGCATCCAAGTACAAAACATCATTTCAAAGCTACAGGAATGGTGCAATCATACTATTCTGGAATGGGTTCAGGGTCAGATGATATTCGTTGGTCCGGGTTATGGGGAAGTTATGGAGCCAAACGAAAATATACCCTGGTCTATGATTCTCCCCGTGAAGAATCCGTCAGAGCTCAGAACCTTACCTATAAATACATCATCTCTCCCAAAACATTTTATGAGTTGGCCTTCACCCATCAGAATGAGGTGTTGTATGCTCTGCAAACCCCTACACCGGCAACAGATGTTGACAAGCGTCTCCCCATTGCTGAGCGAGAACTGGAAGACCCAGGTCCCTGGTTTGAAAAATATAGAACCTATTACACCTGGTCTAGTGTTTATAATCAAGCCTCCCTCACAGATTATCTGGAGTTGAAGGGGAGTGTAAGCTCTCAGATCACCAACACCAATTTACTCAAAGCAGGGTTTGAAGCCTGGCTCATGGATCAGAATTATAATGCCTCATCATCACTTTCAGTGTCTGCCTTCATCTGGAGAACCGGGTTTGCCACAAATTATAAAGCCAAGACCTGGTATGCAGCCGGCTATGTTCAGGATAAACTGGAGTTTGGTGGAATGGTGGCCAATATAGGCCTGCGTTTTGATAGTTATAACTTTGGAATCGATGTGCCTGTGGATCCGCACAATCTCTTTTACCCGGCCATGGGCTCGGCTGCTGTGGGCTCCCCAGAGTATGAACCTTCAAAAACCTTTACCTCTGTTTCTCCTCGAATCGGTGTATCCTTTCCCATTGCTGAGCGGACTGCTTTTAGAGTTCAATACGGCCATTTTCGATCCATGCCCAGTATGAATCAGGCTTTAGATAATCAAACCTATAATGGGTGGGGTAGTTATGGTAACCCAAGCCTGGAGCCGAAACTGTCTATCAACTATGAGGTTGGTGTGCAGCAGAATTTATGGGATACCCACCAACTTGATGTGGTCACTTATTACAATGACTTGTCCAATCAAATTTCAACCATTTACATCGGAGCCACCACCGGCAGCCAAAGCAAAACAGGGGACTACAAGGGCACCTACACCAGCTATGTCAACAACGGCTACGGTCATTCGAGAGGTATTGAAATGTCATTGATAAATCGAGTCCCAGGTGCCTGGCGGTATCGTCTGTCTTATACGCTCAGCCAGACAAATTACGGATATCATGGCACCTATATGGATAAGCTTGAGATGAATGAGGTCCTGGATCAAAAATTCGCCTATTCAGCCAGCGATTTTTTGGCTCCTGAGGATCGCACTCACCGCTTTAATAGTTCATTGACTTATACTTCTCCAGAAAAATGGGGACCTCAGGTCATGGGCTTGGACCCCTTCGGAAACCTATCCATCGGTCTGGTTTATCGTGTCTCCAGCGGATTGAGCTACTATTGGTCAGATGCCTTTCAATTCGATTACAAAGTGGAAGCCAACAGAAGATATCCTATCGAATCAACCACGGATGTGAATATAGAACGACCCTTTCAGTTCTCTGGTTACAATATGACCTTGTCATTGAAGGTGCGTAATCTCTTCGACAATCAACATCTGACACCCATCAGTGATGCTGCAGAACTCAATCGCTGGGTGCAACGTTCATCGACCTATGCAGATGCAGATAACGACGTGACCAGAGACGTTTATATTTATAATTATTTCCAGAGCTTTAAAAATATTCCTCGTGAGATATATGTGACGTTCGGGGTGGATTTCTAATGAAAATACGACTGCTCATCCTGGGCATTATTTTTTGTGGTAATTTGCTGAGCCAGAATCAACCCGTTAATATTGAGTTGAATCGTGGTCGGCTCTGGCATTCCTTCCATTTTGGCCAGGAATGTGATGTCATGCACGATTGGCAGCGCAGTTCACCAGGTCTTGACTGGCCAGGCTTTGATCCCAATGAGATCAAACAGGCCTTTGGCGCCAATTATACCCATCTCCTGGCAGGTGGATTTTATATCACCTCCCTGAATGATACAGGAGCGGTCCAGGGTTGGGACAATTTTGCCACAAACGGCGCTGATGCAGTCGGATGGCAGGGGGGCGATAAGCGCTATCTCGTCCAGAATCATGGCAAAAGATGGTCTCAGGGTGAAAATTATTGGCTCCAGACTGACCCCAATGAAGCAGAAGAAGTCATCGAGACTTACTTTGAAAAAAATCCTGAATGGTATCAACCCTGGGATAATCAAAACCAGTGGATCGGTGTAAAACGAGAAGTGAGGCAATGGAGCGGTAGCCGTGCCGATGAAGATTATGTCATCGTGGACTACACCATTTACAACACGAGGAGCCGCAAAGAGGTAGATGGAATATACCTGCTCTTTTCCTATGCACTTTCACCCAACGTGAGGGGCTGGTCTCTCACCAATCCCAACTATCCCGCAGGTGCAAGAAATACGCAGAGTCGCTGGGACGCAGATAGCCTGACATTGATTAGCTGGGCTGGTGATTTCAGCGCGACAAGCAACTGGGATGAATCTTTCGATCCCTTCAGTTCCACAGTTTATGATCCAGTATTAGGTGAGGATGTTGTAGAAAGCGAATATCTGGCTCCCGGCTTTATGGGCATTAGATTTTTGTATATATCTCCTGATAGCAGTGGTCTTGAAAACCAGATCAATGGCTTTTCCTGGTCAGCTGCAGCGCCCAGTGGAGATCACTCCGGGCCTTTTCTCGGTGTGCTGGGCTTGGACAACAAATATGATGCTATGGCAGATCCAAGCCTCCTGTCAAATGCTTTCGATGACGACGCTGACGACCGAATGGGTGACAGCCGTCTCTATGCCAATTTTTCTCTGGGACCCTTTAATGTTCCGAGAAATGATTCTATCAGAATCGTGGTGGCAGAATTTGTGGGTGGTGCCTCGTACGAGGATGCCCGCAATCCAGATTTTACAGTAGCCGATGTCCAGGCATCCGGCGATTCAGCATCGATTTATTTGCAAAATAGAGTACGCTTCAACTTTGAGCATGGATACCGCGTACCCATGCCGCCAGTACCACCTGCATTCAGTGTATCACCGGCGACAGAAGCGGGTGTGGTCGCTAATGTGATCAGTTTTGATGAAATGGCTGAAACGATTCCTGATCCCCACGAAGGCACCATAGACATCGCAGGATATCGAATTTATCGATCTGGTGATTTACCCTTTGGTCCCTGGGAGCTCATCGCTGATATCCCTGTCGGTGACCCATTGTTTTGGAATGCAGATTCACAATTATACCAGATGATCGACGATCAGGTCGCTTTGGGCTATGGCTACTACTATTCAGTGACGAGCTACGACACCGGGCACAGCAGTTGGAGCATAGATCCAAGTGTTGAAGTGCCTCCCCTGGAATCGAGTATTTTTGCCAACCGCAGGGAAACTGCCTTCTACACCACGGTCTGGCCTCAGACAGGCGATTTGAGCCGCGTGGTGGTGGTTCCCAACCCGTTTTATAGAAGCTCAGGGTTCGAGTTGGCCGGGGATACCAAGGCAATCCAATTCGTGAATCTTTCTCAGGATTGCACAATCCGGATATTTTCAGTGAGGGGAGACCTGGTCAAGTCACTGGAGCATCACTCTGAAAATTCTGGAACCGCTTTCTGGAATCAGATCAGTGATAATGGTCAATATGTAAAAAGCGGCATGTATTTTTATCATATTGAGGATGTTGGCGGATCTCAGACTACAGGCAAATTTGCCATCGTGAATTGATGATGAATCGTTTTAAAATCAAAATCATACTTCTACTTCTGATAACAATCGGCGTGAGCTCAGGCATGGGGGGAGATAAATTTACCAAGGTTGGAACCACAGGGTTTGTCTTTCTGGAAATTCCGGTTTCGGCGCGCAGCGTTGCCCTGGGTGAAACCGGTATTGGGCTCATGGATGCAGGCGTGGATGGCCTGTTTTTCAACCCAGCCTTAATCGCAACGCAAACGCAGCGTATTGCTGTGAGCGCGACCCATTCGGATTGGTATGTGGGAACAACTCATCAGGCCTTGGCGACGACCATTCAGGCATCCTCATTTGGAACCATCGGATTTCAGATCATTAATTTTGATTTTGGGACCATAACAAAAACCCGGAATCCCACGTCCCAGGAACAGGGATCATTTATTGAAATGGGGAGCTATTCCGCTGGTGCCAGCGCCATAGGATTGAGCTTTGCTCGGTTTATGACCGACCGGTTCAGCTTTGGGACCACTCTTAAATATATCCAGGAAAATATAGATATTCATAAAGCAGACAATGTGGTCATCGACATTGGGTTTCTTTATTTGACTGGTTATGGCAATCTACGTATTGCAACCTGCCTTCAAAATTTTGGTCTTGAGACCCAATACGTTTCAGAAAAATTTAAAATGCCCCAAAAACTCACACTGGGCATGGCTACGGAGATCATTGGCAACATGAATGATGATCGACATGTCACTCTTATGCTGGAAGCTGTTCATCCCAATGATATCGGTGAACACTTCCATCTTGGACTGGAAGGTGTACTGGGCGTGATTCAACTGAGATCGGGATATAAATTCGGTTATGATGATGAAGGCTTCTCTGCAGGACTGGGCCTGAATACCCAGTGGGGGCGTCGTCAGCTAAGGATGGATTTTTCCTACGCCAACCACCGTTATCTGGATACAACTATGCGGTATAGCATCATGGTAGGGTTGTAGAGCCATGCACAAGACATCAATGAAGGGCCGAACCACTTTTCTGATCATTATTGCAGGAACTATTTTTGCATTTAACACTGCCTGGTCACAGGTTTCCTCAAAATATACCATGAAATTATTCGGAACGGGTATGCAGCAGATGAATGAGTATCGGGTCTCCCAGGCACCTGGATTTGGCTTGGGCGGTGAGCTGGGCAAAGATCTTGGCCAGAACTGGACTATCAATGCTCAGGTAGCTTATGATTATCAGCAACTGATACAGGATTCAGTACTAAGTGAATGGAATTGGGCCTATTGGGAAGATACCTATATCGAGTGGTTACCCGGGGGTGATTACGAGGTGATCAATCAAACCTTAAGTTATATGAGTGGTGATAGCATTTACCACGCACGCTTCAAGCCCGAACAAACCCTGAGTGAAGTTCGTCTTTCTCTGGGGTTTGATTACCAGACACGGCGTGCAGGGAGCATAAACTACTTTGGTGGCTTGAACGCAGGTGTTTCAATCTACAATCGTGGTTTGAAAATGCAGGAGGAGTGGACCAAAGTATTTGAGCTGGATCCCGATACCACTGCCCTGGATACATTTTCTGGTCTTGACTATGACTTTCAGTATACCCTGACCCACTTTGCCCCAGCTAAGAAGGGGCTACAGCCCTTTCTTACCCCTCGTCTTGGTCTTCGTACCTCCCTTGGGGAGAAGTACGATCTCGAACTGGGATGGGTCGGTATTTTCTATCTGGATCATCTCTCAGCGCTTGAGACATGGATTTCTGAAACAGATCATAATAATTTTCCTATCCAGAGTAAACATCAACTCTGGGTAGCATTTCGGTTCAAATATTAGGCACTAGATGAATTTCACAACACGCATATTGATCATGTTAGCCTTCCCAATACTTGTATGGGCACAGGATGGCTGGCATGTGGTTGCAGGTGGTAGCTCCAGCATCCCCATGGGTGGATTATCAGAATGGTTTAAACCTGACGTTGGTCTCACTGTGGGTATAGGACGTCCTGGACAACGGGGCTGGCAAATTGAAGCTCGCATCGAAGCCGATCGATTTTCAAAAGAGAATCTCAAGGGCTATGCCGCTGAAACCGTGACCCTGGAACTGGAGCATGTCGGTCTCATGATCAATGGCCGCAGATTACTCTCAGGGTCTCCCAATTTGGGTCTCTTCATTAACCTTGGAGCAGGTCCTCACTACTGGAAGGGGACTAGGAGTGCCGTCCAGGCTGATTCGAGCATGGGTGTACCTTTTATTGAGGAAAAAGTTTTAGAAGAAGGAAATTGGGCTGCACGCCTGGGAACAGGGTTTGAGTGGCGACCGACTCCCACACTGGGTATCGAGACTAGTCTGGATCTCCGTATTGTGGTGGGGAGTCTATGGCCAACCATGCAACCCCATATTGAACTTGAAGGCGTATCTGGCTTTTCCACCCTTAATCCTTCACTTAGAATTCGTTACTATTTTTAATCCCGATCATAAGGAATATTTATTATGAGAACCCTGATAATTACGCTGACCATGGTGCTTTTGGTTTGTGGCTCACTATGGGCCCAGGACGACACCACAGATGTAAGTTATTACCAGCGCAACTGGATTTCACACCAGTTTATCGATCATACCAATGATGTAACCAGAAGTATCGCCTATAATCGGGATACTGATCATGTCCTGGTTGCCACCCGTAAAGGAGAACCACGTGTGGTGATCCTGGATGCGGCTTCAGGTGATTCTCTGGGAACATTATCAGCTGGCGTTGATGGTTATACAGTAGGTGTTTATCCCCTGAACATGGTTACCGTGGCTCAAGATGGTACGATCTATCTGTGCAACCTGTCGGCACCCCTGTATTCACCTTCAGATATGCTGAAAATCTATCGCTATTCAGATGAGTATGCCGAACCAGAGGTGGTTTTCGAGGATGCGCTCGATGGTGGACGCTACGGAGATGCAATGGGCTGTATCAGCGGGGAGGGAGAGAATTTTATCTATGTCTCCGGAATGGGCATGGATGTGATGGCAATTTTGCGAGATACAGGTGCTCCAACACTGGAAGATTATCAAACCATGACTCTGCCGCTGGCAGGCAATGCCAGACATGGAATATCTCCCATGGAAGCAGATGGACGGGTTTGGGTGAACGGTGTGGATTCATCATATCCGCCTCCAACCCTGCTTTCAGGAGGTGGGGATATCATCGCTGTGGTGCCGGATAGTCTGATTTCAGCTGGTGGCTCAGGAGCCATCACTCATATGACCCTGGGAAATTATAATCTGGTCTCGGTGGTCAATCCATTCAGCGGCACTATTCGCAGTGCCAGATATTTTGAAGATGAGCTCGGAGGCATAACCTTCGACTATTTTGGTGGTGACTCAGACAGTGCTGACATGGATTATCTCACTGGTTATATGACCGATGTGAACGGTAGTAGCGACATCGTTTATGATCCCGAGCGGAACGCCCTGATCACACTGGTTGGTGTGAATTCCATCAGCTCAATGAGTCTGGAACCCATGTTGAAAACCAGCACACCCCGGGCAGGCATCCTTGAAATCTCCGTGGATGGACAGAACGACTTTTTTCCCTCAGATCTCATTGATATGAGCGAGGGCCGGGAATTATACATGACCTGGTCTGAGGGCAAAGTGTTTTTCGGACTCACGGACGGCGATGTGATGATTGATGCTACCCTGGCTACAAAATTTCATCTGGCATTTGATCTTGATCTGGGAGCGACGGCTGGCTCAAGTGTCCCTGCCGTAGCTGGTAGTGGTATAGCATCCTATCCATTTATGGCAGATGTCGTCTATGTTATCGATTCCTGGGAAGAATCAGATTTTCTGGCTGGCACTATTTATAAATGGGATGGCTCTGCCTGGGTTGGTACGGTATTCGAGGATTATGCCGCTTCAACCGGTGCTCTGGCCTGGGTTGAAGATTTATTTGAATTTGCTGCCATTAAGAACGCCCCGGGACTGGGAGAAGACATCAGTTCTCTCGCCTTCTTTGCCTATCTCACAGATTACAGTGGTGCAGATCTTCTGGGTGTGTTTCCATCATCAAATACTCTGGATGCAGGTGTGAATCATGGGAGCTACTTCTATGTTGACAGTCTGGGGACTGATATGTTTCCCACAAATCCCGAGCAAGTACAAATACTTTCAAATGGGACAGCCATTGATCCAGTTGTGACAGCACTTCCTCAGGACTTTATCCTGGAAGGCGCTTTCCCCAATCCCTTTAATCCTGAAACAAGTATTAAATACACACTCGCTGCCCCGGCAGAGATCAGCTATTCAGTTTATGATCTACGAGGTGCCGAAGTGTTTATATCAGAGACTTCTTTGGTTGGTAGCGGTCAGCATGTTAAGCAGCTGAATATGGTTAATCATTCCAGTGGCGTTTATGTCTATCGTTTCACTGTTAATGGCGTTGATCAATCAGCTGCTAAACTGCTGCTGCTCAAATAGGATCATATCGATTGCTACGTTCCTTCATCATATTGCTATTCCTGACTTCCACTTTGAGTGCTCAGGATGTTGAACTGCGTGGAACCTGGTTCGCCTGGGCTGGATCCAATGTGCCTACGAAAGCTAACATCACCCAGACCATGCAAGATCTGGCTGCTGCCAACTTCAATCTGGTCTATTTTGATGTCTGGCGCTACGGATATCCTTATTATCAATCACAGAAATTCCAGGATATCACAGGCATTAGCACAGATCCAAATCAGCTTGAAGGACGTGATATTCTCATGGAAGCTATAGCTGAAGCTCATCGTGTGGGATTGCAGATAGAAGCCTGGTTTGAATTCGGCTTTGTCTCCGGTGTTGGTCCTAATGATCATATCAAAGCCGCTCACCCCGATTGGTTTGCCCAAAAGCGCAGCGGATCAACAGATTTCGACAATAGCTTTCAATGGCTGAGCCACTGTAACTCGGAAGCCCAGGATTTCCTTATTGGGCTCTGTACTGAAGTCGCCAGGAATTATGATGTGGATGGCATTGAACTGGATCGTATCCGTTACCCCAGTCTGGATTGTGGGTATGACTCAGCAACGGTGGCCTTGTACGCCTCAGAGCACAATGGGAATGAACCCCCAACCAATGTTGCAGATGCTGGTTGGATGACCTGGCGTGCAGAAAAACTCACTCAATTCATGGCAGTCTGTTATGACTCCATCAAAGCCGTAAATCCTGATCTCATGGTGAGTAATGCACCCATCGTTTATCCCTATGGATATAGCAATTTCTGTCAGGATTGGCGTCCCTGGATCAATGACGGCTACCTTGATAATGTTGCACCCCAGGTGTACCGGGCAACGAATATGCAATACACTTATGACCTGGATATCCAATTGGGATATGTCAATGATGATCAGTTGGTCTATCCAGGTATTACGACTATGGTGAATAACGATATGGTAGCTATTGATGAGTTCCTGGCCATGATTACCACCACCCGTGATAGAGGCTTACAGGGACACGTTATCTGGTATCATTTACCTGCCCTTTACACTTATGCACAGGCACTAATTGAGGGACCCTACGCTGAACCGGCAACCATGCCCGGTCGTGATAGCACCTGGAGACAGGAAGCCATTGTGATTAGTGAGAACGATCCTGGTGTGACCCGTACAGGCAATTGGCAAACCTATTCCACCAAGGGCTTTGAAGGGTCCAGTATTTATTCACTGGAAGCGGATCAGGGTGCATCCATCAGCTATGCAGGAGATGTGGAAAGTTCAGGATGGTACGAAGCCTACATCTATTTAAATGCATTATGGAATGCAACCCGGGATGCCAATATCACACTTCATCACCAACACGGTGCGTCCCATTATATCATTGATCAAACCGTGAGTGGACATGAACAGTGGTACAAGCTGGATGATGTTTTTCTCGAAGCTGGAGAAGCTCAGACCTTGCTCACCATGGAAAACAATATCGAGACGGGTAGTTTTGTTTTTGCCGACGCCATCATGTTTTTAAACAGCAATCGTGTTGGATTGACCCCTCCCGTGAGCATTGACCCAAAAGCGGTGGTTCAACCCACAAATTTTGAACTCTCATGCTTTCCCAACCCTTTCAATGGAAGTGTGAAGATACAATTCTCAGGAAGTGGATTCACTGATTTGGAACTTCGTATCTATGATTTACAAGGACGTTTGATCCGTGAATTGAATCGCACATCCTCGGAAAATTCATGGGAATGGGATGCTAGAGATCAAGCGGGTTTGGAAATACCCAGTGGAGTTTATCTCATTCAGGCAGATTTGGGCAGCAAGTTCAACTATTCCAGAGTCCTTTTGCTTAAATAAGAATTATCAGGATAACATTATGACCGCTATTAGACTCAGATACTCCCACAAGACCGACGCCCAGTTGTTGAAGGAAATTAACGAAACGCGTCTATTGAACCTGATCGATCGCATTGGACCACTTTCCAGAGCTTCTATATCCAAACAGGCCCATATGGCCAAAGCCACTGTTTCAGAGATCATTGGACGGCTCATCGACGCTGATCTGGTTAAGGAGATAGGGAAGGGTGATTCCACCTCAAGAGGAGGAAAACGTCCCACCATGATCCAGATTAATCCCACAGGACGTTACCTGTTTGGAGTGGATATCAAACGGAATCAATGCCAGATTCAATTAACCAATCTACATGGCGATGAGATCGATATGCAATTTATCACCTATCCTGTAGGGTCATCCAAGGACAAGGTGGTGAAGGCCATCATGGATGCTATGCACCAACAGCTTCTGACCCATAAAATTTCCAAGGATAGATTGCTAAGCATTGGCATCAGTATACCAGGTCTGGTGGATTACCAGAACGGTGAACTCTGGATGGCTGATACCCTGACCGGCTGGGATCATTTACCTATTAATGCTGTTTTTGAACATGAATTCGCAGTGCCTTGTCTCATTGAGAATGATGTTAAATGCACGGCCTGGGGTGAGAGATTACACGGGGTAGGGCAGGATACAACGGGTGACCTGATCTGTATTTTTCTCGGTGATGGTATTGGTGCAGGCATCATTCATGATGAGCACATTTTGCGTGGTCATTCTGGAGGTGCCGGTGAGATTGGCTACATCCAGGTTCATTGTCCTGCGCTTCAGGATGGCAAATATCTGCTGAATGGACAAAAGTATTATGGCGAACTTCTGGGAATGGCTTCCCTCAAAGCAGGTTTTAAAAAGGCAGGAATTGATATTGATACAATGGATTTTGATGATCTCCTCGCCAGCAATGAAACGGATGTTGAAGCGGTTCTGGATGAATATGCCCAGGCCTTGGCATCTCTCACCCAAAATTTGGTCAAGACTCTAAATCCACGGACTGTCATCTTCACAGGAAAACCTGTGGAAAGGTCAAAATATTTAGCCACTCAGGTTCAGCGTTACATCGAAGCAGGTCTCACTGCCAGTGCCCTGCACTTGACTGTGGATGTGAAAGTAGGGACACTTGGTCCCAGGGCAGCTCTGGCTGGTGCCATCGCACTAGCAAAACAGACACTATTCAAACCTGTCGTGGCTCAACACTTTACACCAGATATGACACTTGAGAACAACAGTTTTTTTTAAACATGGAATTGATATGGGGACCTCGGGAAAGGGTTCCTGAACACAAAAGGAGGAAAGATGAAGTTTAAGAATGTGTTTTTGCTGGTTCTGATTATGGTCAGTTTCAGCTTTGCCCAGGTGGATTCTCTGTGGGAAAGAACCGCTGAAGATGGCACGCTGCCATCCTGGTTCGATACAGCGCACCTGACAAGAGGTTTTGCGTATGGCAACGTTGGCGGAAATGACCGTCTTTATGTCGTCTCACGCAATGGAGGGAATAACGTTTATATCATGGACGCTCTAACAGGGGCAGATGTGGGTAGCTTGAGTACTGTTGGTGTTTCAGGCGGAACTTACCATATCTCAGATATCGATGTGAGTGATGACGGTGTCATCTTCATGTGCAATCTGACCACAAATTCCTCAACCAGTGCTTTGAAAGTCTATCGCTGGGATTCAGAATCTGAAGATCCAACCGTAGCCATCAACTGGACCGGCGGAACCAGCTTTCGTCTCGGGGACAAAATGAGTGTGAGCGGAAGTGTGGCAGATAATTCAGCCTATATTAATTTCGCAGCCTCCAACGCTGATACACTGGTGGGCTTTAGCACCGCAGATAATGGAACCAACTGGGATGCAGCACTCTGGTATGTAGGGTTGACCGGAGGATCGGCTGACGCATCAATGACACCTGACGGTGGAGCCTGGTATAATGCAACAGGAATCAATCCAGTTCGCTTTTCTACAGAGGGCGCTCTGAACGGTGTGGTGCCAGGAAGTGTAGTACCAACTGGCTCAAATGCTATTCAGTACCTGGAAGAAGTGAACGGAATGGAATACGTCGCCACCTTCAATTATGGTACCGACAACGAAAAAGCCATTATCATGCGCGCTCCTGCGGAATCGCCAGAATCTGCCAGCAGCTACGGCGTGACACCCAGCCTTTTCCTGAACAGCAATGGAAACGGAACTGGTGATGTGGCCATGATGCATAATGCAGATGGCTCAGCCACGGTCTTCGTGCTCTCCACGAATAACGGAATTGGTGCTTATCAGGTAGGCTTTCCTACGGAAGCCATGGAAGCCAACAACATGGAATCCGTATGGTGGGCTGATGTGACCAACTACGATTTCTTTAACAATGACAACAATACTCGCGGGATGGGCTATAACCCTGTTACAGATCATCTCTTGATTGCCAGTCGTACTGGCGGTACCCTGGTGCATATCATTGATGCCAACTCAGGTGGTAATGTGGGAACATTGGACATGACTGGCGTAACAGGTGGTACTTTCCCCATCAACAAGGTAGTTGCAGACGATAATGGTGTGATTTATGTCGCCAATCTGACCGTAGGTGGATCAGGCTACAAAGTATATCGTTGGGCTGATGAATCTGCGGTTCCAACCCTAGCTTTTGAAGGTGACTTCACAAACCGTACTGGCGACGCCATGGGTATCTCTGGTAGCGGAACTGAAACTGTTCTCTATGCTTCAGGCGCTAATTCACCCGAAGTTGTGGTTCTGCAGACAACTGATGGTCTGGTGTTTACCGCCGGTACATCCGTGACCGTTGGAGCTGGAAAGGCAAATGGAGGTATCTCAGCAGTTGAAGACACCAGCATTGCCATCAACTCGGGTTGGGGTGAGATCTACCATATCGATGTAGTAACCAACACCTATCTGGACACTGTGGGTGGCGATCAGATCCCAAGTTATTACGGAAATGTTCGCTATCTCAAAGCACCCAATGGGGCCGAGTTGCTCATGACCAACACCAACCATCAGGATACTCACCGTCGTGAGATTGAAGTGTACAGGATATCTGATGCTGGTATTGAACTCTATGCCTCTGCTGAAATCGGTGGCCTGGAGTATGGGAATGGTAATGTGACTGGTGATATCTGGTATCGTCTGAATAATGACAATACCGTCACCATTTTCCAGATGGCTTCCAACAATGGAATTGCTGCCTGGAATATGGAATTACCACCCACCGAAGCCTATATCTCTGACTATGCTCTGGATTTTGGTGATGTCGCCATTAATGCCAATGCCAGTTTGACATTTCAAATTGGTAATGTGGGAACCACAGATCTGGTGATAAACTCCATGAGTGTGGATGATGCTGTGGACTATACATTTGATTTTGAAGGTCCAGACACATTGGCAGCCAATGACACTATCAGTGTTACAGTGACATTTAGTCCAATGTTTGAAGGTGTATCCGATGCCAATCTGGATATATCAACAAGTGCAGGTGACTATGGTATCCAACTGTTTGGTTCGGGATATACGCTCTGGCCACTGGAATGGCGTCATGTTGCCGATACCACAACCTGGATCGGTCAGGGAGACCTGGCTCGTGGTGTTGCTTTTAATCGCACAACCGGGCACATTCTTGTTCCCAGTAGGGTAGGGGGATCATTTGTCCATATTCTGGATGGTGAAACCGGAGCTATGCTGGATTCACTTGATATGACCGGTGTTGAAGGCGGTACTTACCACATGAACATGGTTGCAGTAGCAGATGACGGACAGATATTCCTCTGTAACCTGGCTGCCTGGGGTGGACAGATTTTCCGTCTGTATCATTGGACCGACGAACAAGCTGCACCCACCCGGATCATTGATGCAAATTATGATGATTTTGCCGCACGTCTCGGAGATGCCATGGGCGTTTCAGGTACAGGCGACAATGTGAAAGTCTTTGTGAGTGGCTCTGGAGCCACCAAGATAGTACAGTTTGAACTGACTGAAGCAGATACATTTGCCGCAACAGCCGAGATTCTGCTGCCTGTGGCCGGTGCTGCCCGCTTTGGATTAAGTCCTGTTGATGAGGACGGAACCTATTTCTTTATCAATGGTGCTGGAACAGCTCCTTACTATCTAAAGAATGACGGAACCGTGCTGCATGAGTTTGATACTGCAGTTATTCCCTCAGGAACTTCAATTGAATACATCAAGATGCCAGTAGTGGGTGGCGACACCCGTCACTTCGTGGGTATCTTGAATGGTTGGGCCACGGGTACCTACGCCGTTGAATTGCTGGGAACTCCTGGTGACGGTCTATGCGATGCCTTTGAATTGGCAGCTGCACCAACTGATATGTACGCAGACTTTGCCAATGGCAATGCAGCCGGACAGGTGACCTATAATACCTGGACCAACTCGCTGGTTGAGCTGGTCACGAACAATGGACTTTCTTCGTACAGCTTCTCGGTTATCGAACCCTTGGCTGTTACAGATGCACCAGCAGAACCGGTACTCTCAGCAACATCAGTAGATTTCGGTGAGGTCGCCATCAATGGCTCTGCTTATGATGAATTTACCATTGTGAACACCGGCGAGGGTGATCTTTGGATCACGGATGTATCCATTGAAACCTATGATGGCGCCTTTGAAACCACATTGGAATCAGGCACCATGATCGGGGGGAACGGAGCCGACACAGTTGTTGTCGGCGTCAGTTTTATTCCCTTTCAGGAAGGTGCCACTACTTCGAACCTGATCCTTACCACCAATGCCGGTACACTTACCATAGCGCTATCAGGTACAGGTTATGAACTGTGGCCACTGGAATGGCGTGTTGATGCAGATGGAACCGATTGGTTCTATCAGGCAGGTGTCTTTCAGGACATGGTCAGATCCATGGCCTTTAATCCTGTCACTGGGCATCTTCTGGTTGTCAGCCGTATTGGCGGTAGCTTTATCTGGGTGCTTGATGGTATCACAGGTGATACCCTGGGTACAGTAAGTACAGCAGGTATTAGTGGCGGGACTTATCACATCAACCAGATCGCAGTGACTGATGACGGACAGATTTTTGTCTGTAATCTGGCTGCCTGGGGTGGACAGGAATTTAAAGTCTATCATATTGCCGATGAAACCGCTGAACCTGTTGTCATTGTAGCTGGAAACTATGATGATTACGGTGTTCGTGTTGGTGACTCTTTTGGTGTTGTTGGGATGGGAAATGCCATCACTCTCTACACCAGTGGTTCCGGAGCAGATCGCCTCATCACATTTGAAACCATAGATGGAGCCAGCTTTGCCAGGGGAGATGATATTGTCCTGCCTGAAGCCAATGCTGCTCGCTATGGTATTTCAGCAGTCGATGCTGATCACATTTTTGTCAATGGAGCCGGTGTTGGACCACGCTATGTCAATTCCGATGGAGATGTACTCCATGCTTTTGATACGGCTGTGATCCCTTCTGGTACGAGTATTCAGTACTTTGAAGTGGTAACCCCAGAAAGTGTCCGCAAATTTGTTGGAATCACCAATGGTTGGGCCTCCGGCACCAGTGTGGTGGAACTCCTGGGATCAAGCCTGGACGCTCTTTGTGATGACCTGGAACTGTTAGCTGCACCTACAGTAGATTATGCCGCAAATGCCAATCTGAATGCTACATCACAGATGGTATACAACAACCACACTAACTCCCTTGTGGAACTCGTTACCAACAACGGTATCTCTTCATACAGCTTCAATGTTGTAGAACCCGCTGCCAGCAATCTCATGGTTTTCTATGGTGATGATGCAGTATTGATGGAGAATCCTTATGGTGAGGGATATATCGCTGGAACCAACGAATATGGTGACATCGGCAAATACCAGAGAATGGATGTGAATAGCGGGACTATGACAGGCTTTTCATTCTATTTCGGAAAAGTTGGAATTGTTGATGATCCAGATGCTTTGAATCTGGTTGTGCGTGCCGTTGGGGCCGATGGAGCTCCTGGCGATATGCTACACAGCATCATGATCACCACAGATGAGCTCCGCGAAGGCATGGGTGGCAACCTCTGGTACTTCGTTGATCCCCTTGAGATCACCTGGAACATCTTTGTTGGAATTGAGATGAGCGAAGGTGCCAACGATACGCTGGCCCTGTATATGGATAATGATGGTCAGGGAGATGGCGAAAACCGTGCGTGGGAACAGTTTAGCGATGGAAGCTTCAATGACTTTGGAACTATGCTGAATCCAGACTACTCCTGGGTTTTGGACGCTGATCTCTGGATTGCAGCCCTCTTTACTGATTATACCCTGCCAGTAGTTGGTGTAGAAGAGCAGGTAGCTCTCCCAACAGAGTATATGTTGAGTCAGAACTATCCCAACCCCTTCAACCCGACAACGCGGATCAACTTCTCTTTGCCAGAAGCCAATGAAGTCAGGCTCGTCCTCTTCAATCTCCTCGGTCAGGAAGTAGCAACAATCCATGAAGGATACCTCTCAGCTGGATACCATCAATTCCAGTTCAGCGGAGCCGAATTATCGAGTGGCGTATATCTGTATCGTGTTGAGGCTGGATCGTTCACTGATGTACACAAGATGATCCTGCTCAAATAGGATGCTTGTTGACAGAAGTTAATTGAGTCATATTTAAAGCCGTGGAAGGGCACTTGTTCGAAATTTTGCTCAAGTGCCCTTCTATTCATCACGGAGAACATCTTAAACCGATGAACACGGAGAATACCCCAAAATGGTAAATGTACAGATCATCCTCATTATCCTGGTATTCCTTACCATGGCGCTTTCCATGTTTTTTCGCAAGATTCCAGCGCTTCTTGCGCTGCCGCTCATGGCATTTCTGATTCCATTTGTTGCTGGCGTGAGTCTGGACGATATCATTCAACTGGTCATCGGTCAAGGTGCTACCAGATTATCCACTGCCTATACTGTAGCGCTCTTCGGGTCAATGCTGAGCGTGCTCCTTCAAAAAACAGGTGTCGCAGAGAGTATGATTAAAAAGGGTGCTGAATTATCAGGTGATAATCCCTGGTTCATCGCCGTGTTCTTCCTCATTATTATCACCCTTCTATTCTCAACACTGGGAGGTCTAGGTGCCATTATCATGGTTGCCACCATTGTGCTGCCCATCCTTTCATCGGTTGGGCTTGGCAGCATGACCATAGTGGGAATATTTCTCATCGGTTTGAGCATGGGGGGTATTCTGAATGCCGGCAACTGGGCAGTCTATGTGGATGTCATGGGTCTCGAGATCGCTCAGATCCGTCCCTTTGCCATGACCATGTTTGCCATCACCTTTGTAGGTGCCATCACCTACATAACTATCCAACTCTATCGAGATGGGCATGAAATTAATCTAAAAAAACTCATGATAAAACTGGGAGCCACCCTGGCTGTTCTGGTATTGGTCTGGCTTGGATGGAATCAATTGGCTCTTTCGATAAGATCATTCATTTCCTCCATGATGAGTATTTTGGGAACCGGTCTCAAGTTTGGGTTGCTTGGGGGACTGGTGCTGTTGGTAATTTTCAGCTGTTACCGTTTGTTTAATAATGCGAAACCACAATCCAGGGAGGTCCATTGGAGTGCTTATCTGGCACCTCTGGTACCGTTGCTCCTTATCCTTGTATTCAGCGTGAATTTTATCGCTGCTTTTATCGTAGGCTTAATCTATGCCTACCTGACCACCTATAAAAAAGGTCATCTGAATTTGTTGATCTCGGCTATCCTTGAGGGCGGGGCAGTGGTTATGCCCGCTGTGGTGCTCATGCTGGGGATCGGTATGCTGCTGAATGCCATCATTGGACCGGGAGGCAACTGGAACGCAGCTCATCCCGGAGGCTGGGCAGTACTTAATCTGCTTCAACCGGTCATTGTCAATATTATCCCCAAATCAGGCGTGACATATGTGCTGGCCTTTGCTCTGGCGGCCCCACTTGCTCTCTATCGCGGACCCTTGAATGTCTGGGGCATGGGCTATGGCCTGGCAGCAGTTTTTCTGGCAGCTGGAATGGAAGCTGGTGCAATTATGGGTTTACTCATGGCGGTGGGGCAAATTCAGGGTGTCAGTGATCCCACCAATACCCACAATGTCTGGCTGGCCAACGAGATGCAGCAGGATGTCCAGAAGGTGCTCTGGAATACGCTCCCCTATACCTGGATCATTGCTTGTCTTGGCTTGATTGCCTCTGCAATTATGTTTCTATAAGGAATCAGTGATGTCATCAGCACGAAAAATAAAAGTTGGGATCGATGTCGGGGGAACCTTTACCCATGCGGTCGCCGTAGATATTGCTGATTATTCAGTTATTGGTAAAGCTTGTGTTCCCACCACACACAGAGCACAGGAAGGTGTGGCTGCAGGGGTTATCCAATCCTTGAATAATCTTTTAAAGGAATCCAGGATTGCTCCTGAAGAGATTGTTCTGATTGCCCATTCAACTACCCAGGCTACCAATGCTCTGCTTGAGGGGGATGTTGCCTCCGTCGGAATTGTCATGCTGGGATCTGGTGTGGAAGGTAAAGTGGCTTTGCGGGGCTTAACTAAAGATATCATACAATTGGCACCTGGAAAAATCCTGCCAACATCAATTGAATATTTAGCCTGTGAAAGACCTGACGATGGTGAGATTGAACAAGCCATCGACCGCTTACTTGAAAAAGGAGCCGAGGTTATTGCTGCCACGTCCCTCTACGGACCTGATCATCCCGAAATGGAAGATCGCATTGTGGCTCTGGCACAGGCACGGGGACTTATTGCCACAGCAGCCAGTCGCATCTCACAATTATATGGATTGCGAGTTAGAACCAGAACCGCAGTGATCAACGCCAGTATGATGCCCAGAATGCTGGAAACAGCTAATCTCACAGAACAGGCCGTTAAAAATAGCGGGATTAAAGCACCGCTCATGATTATGCGGTCCGATGGCGGGATCATGGATATCAACGAGATGCGCAAACGACCCATTCTCACCATGCTTTCAGGACCTGCTGCCGGTATTGCGGCAGCCATTATGTATGCTCGCGTTTCTGATGGTATATTTATGGAGGTGGGAGGGACTTCTACCGATATTTCTGTTATTCGTAATGGTAAACCTCAGATCCGCTCTGCCCAGATCGGTGGAAATCGATTATATCTCAGCACCCTTGATGTAAGAACGCTGGGCGTCGCAGGTGGGTCCATCCCTCGAATCAGCAAACAAGGGGAGATCATAGATGTGGGTCCCCGAAGTGCCCATATCGCTGACCTGGATTATCCTGCCTATTCTGCTGAAACAAATTTTTCTGACATGGATATCCAGCGCTTTCAACCCCGTCCTGGAGATCCGGATGACTATCTCATCATAAAGAGTGCTGATTCCAAAGAAGCTGACTATTGCATCACGCCAACTGAAGCAGCCAGTTTTCTAGGGCTGATCGATGTTGAAGGGCATGGTGAGGCAAATTTGACCGCTGTCAGCGCAGTCCTGGAACATTGTGCAAAGCAATGGCAGACCTCCGCGAAGGATATTGCCCAGGCTCTGTTGCACAGAGCCGCCACCAAGATTGAACCCGTACTCCAGCGACTGAAAAGAGAATACAAACTGGAAGAGGGTCAGTTGAAACTCATCGGTGGTGGGGGTGGCGCAGCAGCCCTGGTACCCTTTTGCGCGGAACACATGCATTGGCCCCATGAAATTGTCCAGAACACCGAAGTCGTCTCAGCCATCGGGGCTGCTCTGGGCATTATCCGCGATATGTTGGAACGCAGCAATGCCAATCCCACAGATACGGAATTACTGGCCATTCGACAGGAGGCTTCTGAATCAGTACAGGCCATGGGTGCTGATCCGGAAAGTATTGAAGTCAGCGTTGAAATTGACACGCGGAATAAAACGATTCGGGCCATTGCTACTGGCTCCAGTGATATGCGGATACGTCAAAAAAGCAATATCAAGCTGGATGAATCGGCCTTGAAGCAAATTGCCGTCAACTCGCTGGCTTTCAAACCCGACGAGGTAACGCTATGTGGTTCAACCCGAATGCTCAAAGTATTTTCTGGCGAGCAATTGACCAAAAAGTGGCTGGGAATGGGTGTGAACAGAAATTCCAGACAGAGGGTTGTGGATCTGGAAGGGATCATCCGACTTCAATTATCCAATGCTCACGTTGTTGAATGTGTGCCAGCAAATATTCGCTCAGAGATGACTGCTATTATACAGGAGCATACCGTTTTTGGTGATGCAGGTGCATTGCTTCCCGATATGTTTCTGCTGGTCTCTGGTCGAATTCTCGATCTTTGCGGTCTCATTGATGCCAGTCAGGTCCAGGCACTCCTGGATGTTGAGCTCAAAGATATTCCAGCTGATGAACCCCTGGTCTTCTTAACAAAGGCCAAGCAATGATTCAAGCACGTAAAGGCATGTCAGCTCGTTTCAGTTCTCTGGATGTGCTGCGCGGGACAGCCATCTTGGGGATGGTTTTTTCCGGTGTCGTACCCAGAGGCATCCTCCCAGCCTGGATGTATCATGCTCAGGTTGGTCCACCAGATCATGTATTTAATCCAAATTTACCAGGCTTGACCTGGGTGGATCTGGTTTTCCCCTTCTTCCTTTTCTGTATGGGCGTTGCTTTCCCATTGTCATTGAGAAAAATGATTGAGCAGGGAGTAACAAATTCAAAAATAGTTCTACGCATTTTGCAGCGGGGGCTGGCCCTGGGAACTTTTGCCATTCTTTTACAGCACATGCGACCCCATCAAATTGAAAATCCACCCGGGATTACCATCTGGCTGACTGCCATATTGGGTCTGTTTGTCCTGTTTGGTGTGTATTCCCGATATGGACATCCATTCCTCCAGTCCAAAGAGAAATGGATCAGGAGAGGATCCTGGCTAGTACTACTGCTCTGGATACCCTTTTTTAATTTAATCAGTGATAACAGCTTTTCGCTGGGGCGATCAGATATCATTCTCATCGTGCTCACCAATATGGCAATAGCAGGGGGATTGATCTGGCTGTTTACACGGGATTACCCCCTCATTCGCCTTGGTATTCTGGCCCTTTTCCTGGCTTTTCGTCTGGCCCATGGGGAGAGTGAGTGGATGCAGGCAGCCTGGAGTTCTAGCCCTGTGCCGTGGCTGTTTCGCTGGGATTATCTGAAATATTTATTCATTGTGATTCCCGGTACATTTGCCGGTGAAATCCTGCTCTGGAGTGCGAAGCAAAAATTCGATCGCATGAAAATCATGCATTCCAGTATTTTATCAGTCCTTACAGGGACACTGCTTTTAACCAGCCTCATTGGGTATCAATCACGCTGGTTGGTAGGCACAACTTTAATTCTTTCAGCTCTGACTGCTGTCGGATTGCTGCTCAGTACGAAGATCAGTAATGCATCTATAGCAAAGCTCATCTACTGGGGTAGCTTCTGGCTGGTTCTGGGCATATTGTTTGAGCCCTTTGAAGGAGGCATAAAAAAAGATCCTTCCACACTGAGTTATTATTTCCTTGGCGCTGGTCTGGCTCATTATCTCCTGGCCTCGCTGACGGTCTGGGGAGAACAGCTCAATGGGTCCCGCCTCGCACGGTTGCTACGAGATAATGGACGGAATCCCATGGTGGCTTATGTATTGATGGCCAACTTGATTTGGCCCCTTTCGGCCTTGCTGGGTATAGAGCATCAGATTCAGAAATTAGCCGGCAATGCCGGGCTGCTTTTAACTATAGCCATATTAAAAACATTGATCCTGGCCCTCATAGTTCAATCGATCACCAAGCGTGGATGGCAATGGAAAACATGATTTCCACCAAGACCTATGATAGTGTGGTTTATTCTGCTTCTCTGGGTGGCATCCTTGGCGCATTGGCTTTGCGAGAAGGTGGCCTGAACCCATTACTCATGAATCCCACAGGTTTTCTAGGTGGCGATATCACCCAAACCCTGGCATGTATCCAAGTGAAACCTGAAAATAATGCCCTGGCCATGCTTCCTCCTGAGTTGCTTAGGCTGCTCACAGATCAATTTGATACGATTGAATCAAATAAAATGTTTATTGATCCTGAATCCTGGAAATGGGTACTGCGGGTCCTTATCAAAGAATTGCAAATCCCCGCTCTATTCCATGTTAAACCCCAATCCATACTCACGCATGGTGAGGGCATTGAAATGGCGTACATGGACCGCCAGGGCTCTAAAACAGTAAGTGTGAAACGGGTTGTGGATTGTACAGTACGTGGGGATCTGTTGTACAGGATGACTGGCAGACTGTCTGTTAAGGAGAACAATCCTGTTGGGTGCCTGAATCTTAGTTGCACAGATATTCCACCGGACACACAGCTCCCTGGCATTGATATCACGCAATTACCTGGCAGACAATGGATTCAGAAATCCCTTAGCGATCCCTGGTTGGATAATCCAGGGCTCGAATTTGATGCCGAGTTGGAATCGATTTCAAAAACCATTCAGGATACAGGAGGACAACTCCAGATGGTGCCCATGCGACCGCTGGTTTTTCCAGATCCCTCCGATAATCATGATTCTGTCATTTTGAATCCCTGGTCCAAATCTATCCAAAATTCTGAAGACATTCTGCGCACAGAATGGGAAATGGGAGTCTATGTCTCAAGCATTCTTTGATCAGATCAAATCGGGATTGATCGTGTCCTGCCAGACCGGTGACAATCCTGAATTCAGTCTCGCTGAAGATATGGTGAAGTTTGCCCGTGCTGCCAAGGCAGGAGGAGCATGTGCCATTCGTTCTGAGGGAGAGGAGATCCTCAAAGCTATCAAGGCCACAGTCAACCTGCCATTGATCGGTCTCAAAAAAGGATATTTTGCAGATGGCACAGTGCGGATCAGTCGTGAACTCAAAGAAATCGAGAAAATGGTCAAGATCGGGGTGGATGTTGTGGCCATCGATGCCACCAATCGTTCTTGGGATGGATTGGATGGCCCTGAAATTATTAATAAAGTCCGCCATGCCTTTGATGTCATGGTCATGGCAGATATTTCCACCGCTGAAGATGGCTTTGCTGCGGTTCAGGCAGGAGCCCATTGTCTTTCCACCACCCTGGCAGGTTACACGCCGGAAACTCTTTCAAAAAAATCCCATGGTCCAAACCTGGAATTACTAACCGAGCTTGTGGCTAAAGTTGATGTACCCGTCATCGCTGAGGGACGCTATAACACACCCGAAGATGCTGCAAACGCCATTAAACAAGGGGCTTGGGCAGTAGTGGTTGGAAGCGCCATTACCCGACCCCAACTCATCACTAGCTGGTTTTTCGACGCATTAAAGCATCAGGGCATTGCGTAAATTGAACATTACTCAGAAAGATATCGTAGTCCTTGGTGGCGGTATTGCCGGTCTGGCTGCCGCAGTAAAATCAGGTCGGATGGGTGCCCGTGTTCTGCTCCTGGAACGTTATCCCTTTATTGGAGGCATGGCGACGGCTGGGATGGTCAGTCCTTTTATGCGCTACAGCACCGATGAGCATGTCCTGGTCAAGGGCATCTTTGAGGAGCTCCAGTCCGTCATGAACGAACAGCAGGGTATGCTTGAAAATGGATTCCGGGCTGATGTCTTTCGTTTCGCAGCCAGAACCCTGCTCGAACAAGCCGGTGTAGAGGTCTGGACCCAGGCTGAACTGACGGGGGTCAAACGACATTCGCGGAAGATTGAATCCCTGGAGGTCCTCCATGGAAACTATTTGAAGCAAGTGCAAGCCAACTATTTCATTGACACCAGTGGAGACGCCCAATTGGCTCATCTCGCCCAGCTTCCAACCCTTCAGGGGCGGGAGGACACGGCTGTGTCCCAAACCATGACTCTGTTTTTTCGTATGGGTGGCATTGATTTTCAGCCGATTCAGGAGCAGGTACTCAATGATCCAGATAACTTTTTTGCCTGGGTAAATCCCCAGCCCGATGCCACAGGCATTGTCTCCATCGCTGGTTTCTTTAAGGAAGCAAAAATCGCCCAGGAGCAAAAGCGACTGGATGAGACCATAGACTATATTTTCTTTAACTCTCTGCCTGGTAAAGGTGAAGCATCATTCAACACCACTGCAGTGAATGAATTCAGTTCCATAAGGTCTGAGGATCTGACACAGGCAGAATTCCTGGCCAATCATCAGGTACACCAGGTGGTGGATATGCTAAAAAAGGATATCCAGGGATTTGAGAATGCCTACCTGATAGAAACTGCTACCCAGATAGGCGTCCGTGAGAGTCGTCGAATTGTGGGAGATGTGGTTCTGCAGGCAGTCAGCATCCGCTCCGGCGAAAAATTTGCTGACAAGATCGCCCGAGGCTGCTATGGCGTTGATATTCATGGGAATACAGGTGAAGATGACATCATGGAAGAATTGGCTGAGGATACATGGTATGATGTACCCCGGGGCACATTGATTGCCAGAGATGCTGACAACCTGCTGGCTGCCGGGCGTTGTCTTTCAGCTTCCTTTGAAGCACATGGTGCTCTCCGAATTATGCCCACCTCGACTGCTACAGGGGAGGCCTGCGGTGCCTGGGCCGCTCTGGCTCAGAAGCAATCTTCTACTTTAAGAGATGTAAAAATTGAGTCTCTCCAGGCACAGATCACACATAATATTGAAGCATAGCCTATGAATCATCAAAACATACAATTTGGGACCGATGGCTGGCGTGCCCTTTTGGGTAGCCATATCAACCTAGAAACCATCAGTCTGGTAGCTCAAGCCCTCATGGATACACTTCCTGAGATCACCAGGGGATCGAGCAAGGAGATCATCATCGGGTATGATGGACGCGAGGATTCTGATGTGTTCGCACAACAATTTAGTCGCATTGCAACTGCCAATGGCTGGAAACCCATTCTCAGTGATCGAGTTATACCCACACCTGTGGTATCGTATACCACCAAAGCGCGGGGAGCGAGAGCTGGTGTCATGATTACCGCCAGTCACAATCCTGCCGAATACAATGGTGTTAAATTTAAATCTGCTGCCGGGGCACCCTTCAGCAATGAAATGACTGGAGCAGTGGAGCAAAACCTGGGCAGAAATCCTGTGAAAGCATCCAGGGATTCTGTCCCTACGAGTGATCTGTGGTCACCTTATCGCGCTGCCATCGAATCAAAGATCAATCTCAAAATTATTCAGGATTCCAAGCTCAAGGTTGCCATCGATAGTATGGCTGGAGCTGGAGCTCAATTTCTTGAAGAAATCCTTACCGACATTGGTATTAATGTAAAAACCATTGATGGTATACCCCTGAAGGATTTTGGAGGCAGACAGGCTGAGCCCATTGCCCAAAACCTGCAACCCCTGCAAGCATTCCTGTCTGAGAATAAGGGCTACAGCATGGGTCTGGCTACGGATGGTGATGCAGACCGTCTGGGTGTTTGTTACGAAGATGGCAGCTGGCAAAATGCCCAGGATACCATCATGTCACTTGGACACTATATGGTAGCCATGCGAAAAGTACAAGGCGATCTGGTCAAAACAGCCAGTGTCACCAACCGTATCCAGCACCTTGGGGCTTCTAATAGCCGCAGGGTTCACAACGTCCAAGTGGGATTCAAATATATCGCGGATGAAATGCAGGCTCATGAGATCGCCTTTGGTGCAGAAGAAAGCGGTGGCTATGGATTCGGCATTCATATTCCTGAGCGTGATGGCCTTTTCAGTGGCCTGATTGCCCTGGAAATGTTGGCTGCGTCAGGTTTTGCAACCTTATCAGAATACATGAGCAGTGTCCGGGAGAACTATGGTGAGATTTTCTACCAACGGGTAGATCTACCGATTTCTGAGCCCGATACCGGGGTCTGGTTAGGAGAGTTAGCCAATCAGTCGCTCAACGGCATCGGGTCATATCTTACCACACATCAGGAAATTTATAAAAATCATCGGGGCTGGGTTAATGGACTCAAATTTTACCTGTCGGGCGAGAACCGCTGGTTGCTCATGAGGAGTTCTGAAACAGAACCCCTGGTGCGCATTTATGCTGAAGGGGACGGTTCTCAAGAGCCTGCAGAGCTCCTTGAGTTGGGAAGAAAACTGTTCCAAAGTGTCGGTGTAACCTTTTTAGAAAAGAAATAGAGCAGTCTATGACACACATTGTTAAGCAAAAAGAGTTATTGGATCAATTTAAAGACGGTGATTCTGAATATGCAATCATACAGAATCCTGCAGGTGTCTTTCCAAAGGTTGAAATTGCTCCTTTGTCCAGAAAAATAAGCGCTACAAACGATTTGAGGGCGGTGGTCTGCGATATGGATGGAACCTTGACCACCACAGAAGGGCTGTGCCTTCATTCTCTGGAGACCATGGTGAGACGCTGGATGTTGCCTGAGATTGCCCAGGGCTGGTCTGGTCTTGATCCAGAGCATGATTACATCAATGTGATTGGCAATAGCACCACACGCCACGTGGAATACCTCATGGAAACCTATGGTGATCAACTTGACTCGCAGCAGTTTACCGCAGCATTTATCCATGCTGCTCAGTGGCTTTTGGATCACGGAAAAGATTTGAGGCTTAAAGAGGATGTCCGGCGACAACTTCAACTTGCTGGTTGGGATATAGCAGCATTTGAAGCGGGGGAGACTCAATCAATCGACCTGAGGATTCCAGCTGGATCACAGCAAGTGGCTTTTGCCGTTACCATCTACTATCAGCGCTATCATGAAATTTTGCAAGCTATGGGATCTCCTGATCTGATGAACGTTGCTCCTGGACTTGATGCTCTGATTGAGCCCATGCCGGGTGTCGGTTTATTCCTAACCTTGATAAAAGGGTGGCTAACGCCAGAGCATATGCTGGACCTCTATCCTGTCTGGATGGATGCACTCCCTGCTGATCTCGCACCGCCAATGGGTGATCCTGAATATGAGTTAGGGAAAAAGCGACTGTTAGATCTAGCGAGATACTTTAAAGCGAACCCTGCTGTTATAGGTCTTGTGACCTCTTCCATCGATTATGAGATGCGCATCGTACTGAAGGCGGTCTTCACCGAGATCAGCCAACAGATTCAGGACTGGAACATCGACCAAGCGCACAAAGAGGAGTTATTAGCAAAATTTTCTGATTACAGGCAGGTTCTGGACGTGCGCATCAATGCCTCTGCAAGTAGTGAAGGGCGACTCAAACCCCATCGAGACCTTTATAGCATGGCCCTGCAACAGTTGGGAATTCCAACATCTGAATTTGAGCAGGTTATCGGTTTTGAAGATAGTGAAAGTGGTGTCATATCAATGCGGGCTGCCGGTATAGGACTGGCAATGGCTGTACCCTTTCTGGAAACAAGCAAGCATGATCTCAGTGCAGCAACTGCCCTTCTGAAAGGCGGATTGGCTGAAGCAGTTATCATACGAGGATTATTTCTGAATTTGAAGGATGAAACACATTGAATAGATCGCATTACGTCATTTCCAATACCCACTGGGATCGGGAATGGAGACAAACCTTTCAAAGGCATCGCATGGCCCTGGTTGAGATGATCGATGAATTGTTGACCATACTCCATGAGCAGCCGGAATACCGGGCTTTTCATCTGGATAGTCAATCCGTTGTTCTGGAGGACTATCTGGAGATTCGTCCCCAAAAACGCACCCGGCTCGAAGGCTACATCAAGGAGGGACGCATTCTGGTGGGACCCTGGTATATTCTTCCAGATGAATATTTTGTGGGCGGTGAGAATCTCATCAGAAACCTCCTGCTTGGTCATCGGGTTTCCAAAGCACACGGTGGTGTATCAAAGATTGGATACTCGCCCTTTTCATGGGGACAAATCTCTCAATTGCCTCAGTTGTATGCTGGATTTGGTATTGATCTCATCATGTTCTATCGTGGAGTAAACAGTCTTGAAAGTCCCAAAGCGGAATTTGTGTGGGAGGGGGCTGATGGTACAAAAAGTCTATCATCGCGTTTCTCTACCATGCCCAGATATAACTTTTACTTTGGAATCTATCGTCCTGTGGTACAGGGATATACAGCAGGTGATGTAAAGTATGACGCTAATACTGGCGGTCAACTATTACATCCTGCAGATCCTGAATTGGGACAGGAAGATTATCATCGAATTGCCTCCTCAAGTCAGTATGATCCTGACAAAATTAAAGCGTCTGTAGAATCACTCACCCAGAACCAGGATGGAGATTTCACCAGCGGACAGGTGATCTGGATGGAGGGCCACGATTCCAGCGGTCCCAGCTCAGAAACCAGTCAACTCATCAAAGACCTCCAGATCAAATTTCCAGATATGGATATCAAGCATGCCACCTTGGAAGAATACCGCGATATCCTCCGGGAAACCTTGAACATGGATGAATTGCCACTGGTCAAAGGAGAGCGCCGATCAGCCCAGTATGACCATCGAAGTGGCAATCTCTATGGATATACAACCTCAGCCCGGATGTTTCTCAAACAGATGAATTTTGATGTGGAACGCTGGCTGCAGACTTACGCAGAGCCAATGGATGTGCTTGCTGGTATTATGGGAATGGACAATGATGATCAATATCTGAATATTGCCTGGAAAAAACTGATTCAGAATAGTGCCCATGATAGTATTGGTGGTTGCAGTCTGGATGCAGTCCATGAAGATGGCGTTCAACGCTATAAAGAATCCAGGGAGATCGCCCAGGGAGTTTTCAGACGGGGTCTTGAGTTTATCGCCCATCAAATAGGTGGTCTGGAACTGGATCGAGCTGAATCTGCCCTGATCATCTATAACCCCTTGCCTTATCCACGTGCAGGCGTTCAAAAATTCATCTTAGATCTACCCTCAGACATACTGAAAAAGACTTTAATGATTACCGATGTTAATGGGAATCCATGTCACTATGAGAAACTGACCGAGGCGGTGAAGCAGCCGGTACTGGAGCAATTGACAGATCGTCCATTGCATCTGGAGGTTCAGCGCTATGAGATATTTCTGGATGTTCCTGAGATCCCCGGGATGGGATATTCGACATTCAAACTAGCATTAAACGATAGCGAGTATCATGCTGATAGTCAGGGAGTTACATCCCAATTAGAAGAGGATGGCCGGCCGGTTCTTGATAACGGGTTGATTCGAGCAGAATGGAATGACAATGGGACCTTCACACTTACAAATCTCCAGACCGAAAAAGTATTTCCCGGAATCGGTGAAATGTGTGGAGAGCCTGAAGCCGGGAATGCCTGGGTGCACACACCGGAGTCTCCATTTTCCTCCTCAGTGAATGGGACTGCTGCCTTCAAGATTTTGAATCAGGGACCACTCATGTCCTCGGTGGAAGTCACCCTTAGCTATAATCTGGACGATGACCCTCATCATCCGAAGCAGGATACCATTCATGTGGTCTATTCCATGTTTAAGGATAATCCCGTACTGGATGTGAAGATTGACTTGTTCAATAATTTCCCCAATCGTCGTCTGCGCTACGCATTGCCTACTTCCCTCAATGCAGAATATTCCTGGGGAGAAGGTCAATTTGATGTGCTTGCCAGACCAGCCCATCGGCCTGATACCTCTGACTGGGTGGAGCAACCCATGTATGATTATCCCATGCATCATTTTGTGGATGTTTCCAATGAGGCTCAAGGTCTTGCAGTACTGGTAGATGGGCTCAAGGAATATGAGCTCACTGAAGGAGATGACCAGAAATTGCATATCACCCTTTTCAGAGCATTTACCCATGTTGTGGTTCCCAGCTCCGTTGAGGACTACAGCCATGAGCAAGGTTCTCAATGTCTGGGAGTCCAATCCTATCATCTTGGTATTATGCCTCACTCCGGTGACTGGCAAATGGGTGGAGTTTCTCAAGCTGCACAGTCCTTCAATTATCCATTCAAAGCCATGCAAAGCTCAACTCTGAATGGAAAGCTGGCTCCCCGTGCTGCCTTTTTTGAGCTTGATTCACCTGATCTGGTTCTCAGTGCGCTTAAAACGCCTGAGCACCATAAGCCCGGCGTGGTTATCCGTGTATTTAATCCCACAAACAGTTTGATTAATACCACGCTTAGCACCTGCTTTAAAATCCAGGAAGCCTTTATCACTGATCTTGAAGAAATGAATGATATCCCAAAGGCATCTACAAATGCGCACCAGTTGGAAATAATCGTTGAACCCAAAAAAATAATTACCCTGAGACTTATAGTAAATTATGAATGACCCCTTGAAAAAAACAGCCTACGGCTATGTTGATACTGAAAACAATGAATATGTGATCACCGATCTGCGGACACCCAGGCCCTGGTTCAATTACATGTGGAATGAACGCTATGGTGGTCTGGTTTCTCATACTGGAGGTGGATTCAGCTTTCTGGATTCTCCGCGGGACAACCGCTTAACCCGGATGCGCTACAATAGTTTGCCCTGGGATCGTCCAGGACGAACGCTGATGCTGAGGGATGAGAGCGATGGGGAGTACTGGTCACTGAGCTGGGCACCCACCATGGATCGCAAATATGATCATTTGGAAGCACGCCACGGACTGGGCTATACCCGCATCTCCACCCTCTACAAAGGGATCAGTTCAGAGCTGACCTATTTTGTCCCTCAGGACTTGCCTGGGGAAATCTGGCGCGTCCATCTGGAAAACAAAGGATCACAGACTGTTAAGCTGGATCTCTTTGCTTTTGCAGAGGTGCTTATGGGCAACGCTCTCAATGATCAGATCAACCAGCCTAATGACAAACACTTCACCGATGTCCATTTTAATAAGGATACTCAGGTGTTGGCAGCATCGCGACGTTACTGGGTCCTCAATCGCGGGGTGACTGTGGCTCAGCCCAACCTGAGCTGGCCTTTTGAATTAAATTTTTTCTGTACACAGGCTGTGTCTGCTTTTGATGGCTCCCTCGATCGTTTTATTGGTCGCTGGCGGTCTGAGTCGAATCCCATCGCTATTGAAAAGGGACAACTGGGTAATTCGGAAATTACAGCAGGAGATCCTGTTATGGCCCTGCAGTCTGGAATTTCCCTCGAACCGGGCCAAAACATTGATCTCGCCTTCGTCATGGCCATTAAACAAACAGAAGACAGTCCTGTTGAATTTGAAGCACCTGGCGCCTGGGAGCTGTCCCAGTGGAATGATATCAAACTTATCGATGCAGCATTTGACCAGTTGAAAAGAAGCTGGGAAGAACGACTTTCAGGTTTCGAGGCTGAGACACCAGACCCGGTTTTCAATCAGATGACCACAGTCTGGAATGCCTACCAGTCAGCAGTAACCTTTGATATGGCTCGAAATGCCGGGTATTACCATGGGGGATTGCTGTTTGGGACAGGCATGCGGGACCAATTTCAGGATATTCTGGGTGTCTTGCTCCAAAATCCTGACCGGGTACGCGCTCGCCTGCTGAATGCGCTACAGTTTCAGTTCGCTGATGGCTCCACGTTGCATAACTACTTCAAATATACTGGAACTGGTGAGCGGACCCATCATTCAGATACACCACTCTGGATTCCTTTTGGAATTATTGAATATCTAAAGGAAACTGGAGATGTCAGTTTGCTGGATGTATCCGTCAAATTCCATGATTCTGGAAATGCATCTGTGCTGGAACATCTCATCCTTGCGCTTCGATATGCACTTTCCAAACTGGGCGCCAATGGTTTACCCCTCATGATGAATGGGGATTGGAATGACACGCTGGACAAGGTAGGGCCAGAAGGGCGTGGTGAAACGGTCTGGGGTGCAGCATTTCTTGGATATGTCCTTGATGAAGCGGTTTCACTCTTCAAATTTCTGGATAAACCAGAACTCAGCCAGGAATTTCAAACTGCCTATGGGCTAATGAAGCAGCAGGTGAATGCCCATTGCTGGGATGGCGATTGGTTTTTACGCGCCTTCAGGGATGATGGACGTCCCCTGGGGACCCATGCTGAATCCCAGGGTCAGATATTTTTAAACGCTCAATCATGGGCGGTCATATCAGGTTTTGCCGATGAAAACAGGGGACAGGCAGCTTTGGCTGCATGTCTGGAACATCTGCGTACACCCTATGGGATGCAAATCTGCTGGCCAGCTTATCGGGAAGTAGATGCCTCTGTTGGATTGATCAGTCGCTGCGTGCCTGGCAAGAAGGAAAATGCTTCTGTTTTCAACCATGCTTCAGCCTGGTTTGTCATGGCTGCCTTAAAAGCTGGACTTATTGAAGACGCCGTGCATATATATTCAGATATGCTTCCTCTGAATAGCAGTGAAAATGCAGATCAGTACGAGTTGGAGCCTTACGCCTTCGCAGAATATGTGACCAGCCCTGAGCACGAGACCTGTGGTCAGGCCAGCCATAGTTGGCTGACTGGATCAGCCGTGTGGATGCTTAAAGTCGGAAGGGATCATATCCTGGGTATCCAGGCTAACTATGATGGTCTTAGAATTGATCCTAAAATCCCCAGCAACTGGGATGGATACACCGTAACACGAAAATTCCGTGATAGGGTATTCCACATCAAAGTGGAGAATCCTCAACATATCAATCGGGGTGTTAAAGAGATCAGGGTCAATCATTTACCCATTGACGGATTGGTCATCGACCCCGAAAAGTACGCTAAACACAAAGAAATTGACGTCCTGGTCAGGATGGGCTAGAGGGATCTTATGAAAATAGCAAAAATACTGGTATTAATACTGAGTGCGTTTCCATTGGGAATGATGGGGCAAACCATCAGTTGGGAAGAACGTAGCTCGGACCACACGCTACCTGAAGGGGTACGTCTTTTTAAGGGTACACGGTCCAGCCCCGTTCTTGAGGCGTGGTATCTGGATGTGGATCTGAACCAACCTGATATCATGATTAGACCCTATTTAGCAGGTTCAGGTGATATCGTTCCAGATCTCACAGAGGCATTCGGCGCTTATGCAGCCATTAATGGCGGCTTTTTCGGGGGCAGTGTGAGCTACTCCTCAGTGATATACCCCAATGAAGTGAGAGCTCAGAATGTTTCAGCATTAAGCCGTAATGGGCAATCCTACCCAGTCATTCGTAGTCTGTTTTCAGTGAACACTGAGCGCCAGGCCAGCGTCGACTGGATCTATCATTATGGAAATCTGGTGGAAAGTGTTTACGGTTTCACAGCACCCATGGACTATGATCTCAATCAAAGCACACCCTTGCCGGCACCACTATCAAGCAATGGTGCTCAGCTTGAGGGATTACTGGTGGGCATCGGTGGAGGCCCGACATTGGTCAAGAATGGTCAGGTTAACGTGACTTACAATCAGGAAATATTCTGGGGCTCCGGGGTGGGTCTTGACAACGGTGATCCACGCACGGCTGTTGGTTATACAGCAGATAATCACGTGATCCTGTTTGTCGTAGATGGTCGACAGGGAATCAGTCAGGGGCTGGGTCTGCCCGAGTTGGCTAGTACTCTGATCAGTCGCGGTTGTGTGGAAGCCATGAATCTGGATGGTGGCGGTTCGACTGGTATGGCTATTGGCGGAGATTATGTAAATCATCCCTCCGAAAACCGTTCAGTCCCCAGCATTCTAGCTATTGTGCATGCTGATTCGGTACAATTTCCAGAAACACCATCCAATGAGCTTATTATTGATACGGGTGACATGGGCTGCGTCCTTGATGGGGGCGGTTGGTTTCCCACGGCGAATCTGGGCTACTGGGGAACGACGCCTTCGCTTCTGAATAGTATTGGAAATGGTGATCGTACTGCGAGCTTCAATTTTTCTCTGCAAAACAGTGTCAGCGAAGCAGATGTCTTCGGTTGGTGGGTTGCAGCAACAAACCGGGCGACTGATACCCCCTTTGTTATTCATCATGCTGGCGGGGTTGATACGGTTTACCAGGATCAGACAGCCAACAATGGACAGTGGAATTTATTGGGTACCTATGCATTTAGTGCAGATACGCCTTACTCAGTAACTGTTTCAAATGCTGCTAGTACGGGAAATTATGTGGTGGCAGATGCTATCCGGATCACCAGCGAAAGCAGCCTGGAGACAGTCTCAGTGGATCAGAAATTCGGATCCCAAGGTGAGATGCAACTGAATCTATCTGTGCATGCATACCCGAATCCCTTCAATCCTGTGACGACCATCCGATATGCATTGGATCTTGCTGCACCTCTCAGCATCCAGATATTCAATTTAAGAGGGCAATTACAAAGGGATTTGACAGCGAAGATTTCTCAATTATCTGGATCTCATGAAATTGTGTGGAACGGCAATGATGATGCTGGTAGGGGAGTCCCGGCTGGTGTTTACATAGCCAGAGTTCAGGCAGGTAATACAGCCAAAACACTTAAAATTGTGTCACTCAAATAATTCCATTGAAAATGTCAGCACTTTCCCAGGAAAAGATCGCCGAGCTCACTGTAAGTCAAGAAGAGTTCTGGATTGAATCAATGCAACTTCAACCAGAGTTCTCCGGCTTGTGGCAAGGACCTGCCTGGTCCTGGATTGATCCTTTAATCCTGAGTCACCATCGCCCTGAAAGCAACACAGTTGGACCGGAGACGGAGTGTAAACTGCAATATTCAGACAGTGGCATATTTGGAATTTTTAAGGTCCAGGATAAGTATATACGTTGTAGACACAACACTTTTCAATCGGATGTATACAAAGACAGTTGCGTTGAAATATTTATTCAACCCAAGCCGGTCTATGGATATTTCAATTTCGAGTTCAATTGTGGCGGAACTTTATTGGCCACATATATCACTGATTCTACCAGAGTTGATGGAAAAATCAAGTATTTCAATCCACTCTCAAATGAGGCCAACCAAAAAATTATTAGATATCACTCTTTACCGGAAAGAATAGAACCTGAACTAAGCGTACCCACGACCTGGTTTCTTGAATTTTTCATCCCATTTGAACTCATGGAAGCCTTTGTCGGGGAGCTTGGTGTTCATGAAACCTGGAGACTGAATCTGTACAAATGCGGGGATGAGACCTCGAATCCTCACTGGATCTCCTGGGCACCCCTGGATGCTTTAAATTTTCATGCTCCACACAATTTCCGGGAAGTGCAATTTCGTAAGGATGCTACTTCAAGTTAGTATGAACCAACATCAGAATTCCAATAATTACATTTTTGTATAGTGAAGGTCGTAATCACATGAATAATAACAAAATAGCAATATTTTTACTGTTTATACTATTGGCAACTTCTGAATCAGGTTTTTCGCAGAGTGAGCAGAATGTTCCAATTGAATCATACAGACATTCTCTTGAAACCAGCCCCTTGTCGCCCTTCATGCAAATGGCACAAAAGGGTATTTGGGGTCTCAAGTATGAGTACGCCATCACACCAGAGGATGAATTGAAATTGGGCATCGCCTACATGAATATCTATTTTGATGAAGGGAATACGAATTCACCGGCTTTGATTTTTGGCTATAGAAGGTATTTCCATAAAAAATGGTATGCAGAGTACGAAATCTGGCCCTGCTATGATGAGTTTTATGAAAAGTATGAAGATAAATACTATAAAGGATTTGATCTGTGGAACGAGTTCCGCATTGGATATCAGTTTAATTTTAAGGTAGGGGACTTTCCATTATTTACCAATGTGGCCTGGCCCTTCGGGTTTGGACTCTATAGCACAAACAAGCCAGATAGTTTTTATGATCGCATGAATCAAAGTTTTGGTGATAAATACTTCTTCCATTTTCCACTGATATTTGTTGGGTACAAATTTTAATTGCAGTGTTTTCCCCTCAATTAACTAACGAACTCCATATGCATGGCAAAAATGCTTACTAACCTTCAGAAAACTTGGATTCTCCTTGGATTCTCCCTTTCATTATTGGCCAACGATCCATTCTACTTTGTCATCAGAGTTGATGATGTTCAATCCAGGATCACTTGGGAACCGCGTAGCATCCAGGCATTTCAAACTGCTGTGGAATCGCGTTCAGCGAAAGTGTCCTGGGCTGTGATTCCCCATAGACTTCAGGAGTCACAGAATAGCGATGGTGTTTTACGGGAAGAACTGCTAGGCAGCATTGCCAATGGTCATGAAATAATTCAACATGGTTACAATCACATTTGTCCTCACTGCGGTCAATCAAGTCATGAAATGCTTTGTACTCAATTTAATGTCGCCCTTGAGGATTCAATTCAGTTGAACTTAATCCAGAATGGTAGGTGTATCCTCCAGGATAGTCTCAACTATTCGCCAACTTGTTTTGTGCCGCCAGGGCATGTTGCTGATTCCCAAACCTATGAGATTCTGAATGATTGTGGCTTCGAATTCCTGTCCACCACCGACCCGCTATACCAGAATGAAGACCATGATCTGTTTAATCTGCCGCCGAACAATGAGTATACCTGGGCACTGACGCTGTCAACCTATGCTGAAAAACTCCAACAAGCACTTGACGATATTGAATTAAAAGCCTCACTCGGAAATTATTATTGTTTGCTGCTTCATGACCCATTTATCAGAGAGGGTTATGAGAATGGCCTGGTCATTGAATGGACCACTGAGTTATTGGACTCTCTCAATGCCCGTTATGCGCTTCGTATCGAATATGCTACCCTGAGTGAGGTTTGCAGTATACAAAGTGATCCGATGCTGAATATCCCGAATCAAATTGTCACTCCTGTAAAATTCAGACTTAATCAAAATTTCCCCAATCCCTTTAATCCAAGTACGACACTGAGGTATTGCCTTCCAGAACAGGTATATGTCACTGTGACTATTTATGATATAAGAGGTAACCCGGTCAAGACCTTGACCCCAAAAATCCAGACTGCTGGCTGGTATGAGCATACCTGGAATGGTTTGGGTCAATCAGGTAATCAAGTGAGTACGGGAGTGTATTTTGCTCGTCTGGAGGCGGGCGAGTTGAGTCAAACGATCAAGATGTTGTATCTCAAATAAGCAACATCATATCTAGTTTATTAAAAGCCCTGGATGATAGTCTAGAGCTTCTTTTACTTGGGATTACCCCCTTACACCATGGAAGGTTCAATCAACTTTTAACCCGATTACGCCCTCTGAGCTACGTCGGGCAAGCTTTTCATTTTTCATTTTTAATTGATTATGACTCAGAGCTGCCCTTCGCTCTTTGACCTTTGACCTTTGACCTTTGACCTTTGACTTTTGACTGACCTATAGCCCGAAATCTCTGGAATAGAACGATCCAGCGATAACCAACTTTTAACTTATTCATTTTTACTTTTTAATTGAAGATGTACCCGGGGCCGGAATCGAACCGGCACGGCTTTAAGGGCCGAGGGATTTTAAGTCCTGAATATATCTCTGATAGTCAGTCAGTTACGGGAATTGTGTCAAATTATTCTAGGGAAATATTCATAAAGACCCTGAGGTTCCAGCATTCGAATCATGGTCTCATAAACCAACGTTTATGAGACACCGAAATTCCCCTTGAATTATGAGACACCCTTTTTGAGTCAATAGGAGCTCAATCCTGAGAGAAACGTGTCGTCATATTCATGCATCTGCGCCACGTTCTGACAACATGTCGTCGCTGAGGGCACGTTTCACTCACGAGATCTCATTGTCTAGCGTATCACATATTTTAATATAGCCGAAGTGTATATTTTCAATTAGCCGAAATTAATATTTGGAATTAGCCGATGCTGAGAGCTATAATTAGACGAAATGAATAAGCTACAGATATATCCGCGATATTTAATGGAAAGCTTGAAAGTAGCTCTTGCTGATACGCCAGCAGTTCTAATTCATGGTGCCCGACAAAGTGGAAAAACAACCTTAGCAAAGATGCTAGGGGATGAGTATGCATATTATACGTTTGATGATGAGACAACATTAACGGCTACGCGACTGGATCCCATAGGCTTCGTTAATCGCTTGCCTGAGAAGTGTATTCTGGATGAAGTGCAAATAGTACCAGAGATATTCAGAACACTTAAGAAGGCGATAGATGAGAATAGAGAGCCAGGA